>JAEEGL011603363.1_pt1 | contig 40788 bp, 32 predicted proteins | sample 9134231 | NCBI WGS metagenome assembly JAEEGL01 (sample SAMN16246548, study PRJNA631951) | gut metagenome | biome: gut microbiome; feature: rumen; material: fiber-attached | host: Bos | place: Iran: Karaj | collected 2018-10
GCATACCTCCTTCACCATCACCGGGCAACGGATAGAGCATACACGCTAAGCAAACCGTGTGCAAGGGTAAATCCTACATGTGAAAGACTAAAATCTATCTAATGTTTGTAAGGTAGAAATTTGAAATACATTTCAGGGACTCAACCTTAGGCAGGTTCCCCTCTTGTAATTTAAAGTAAAACGTTATACAATGGGGCTAGAAGTCTATCCAGCTGAGGAAGACTTAATCTATTTAAGATAAGATAAGGAGAAATCACATGGCAGAACAAAGAAGACCTCTGGTATCCCATATTTTTACGGCAGATCCTTCCGCACATGTATTTAACGACAAGATTTACGTGTATCCCTCTCATGACCTTGCGCATGAGGGCGAGGACAATGATAACGGTGATGAGTACCTGATGGAGGACTATCACGTTCTCTCCCTGGACAACCTGGATGCAGAGTGCGTGGATAACGGCGAAGCCCTTCACATGAAGGACGTGCCTTGGGTAAGCAAGCAGATGTGGGCACCCGACGTGGCCTTTAAGAATGACACGTATTATCTGTACTTCCCCGCCCGCGACAAGGAAGGCATCTTCCGCATTGGCGTTGCCACGAGTGACAGCCCCGTTGGTCCTTTCAAGGCTGAGGAGAATTACATGAAGGGAACCTTCAGCATCGATCCCGCCGTATTCATCGATGATGACGGCAGGGCTTACTTGTACAATGGCGGTCTTTGGGGCGGCCAGCTTGAGAAGTGGAAGACCGGCAGCTTTGATCCCAATGGCGGTGAGAATGCAAAGGACGAGCCCGAGGTTGGCCCCATGGTTGGCGAGCTGACGGATGACATGCTTCAGCTCAAGGGTAGCTATGATCATATCAAGATTCTGGACGAGAACGGCCAGGAGCTTCGCGCAGGCGACGAGGAGAGAAGATACTTCGAGGATCCTTGGATGCACAAGTATAACGGAAAGTATTACTTCTCTTATTCCACCGGCACCACGCACTATCTGGTATATGCGGTTGGCGACAGCCCAGTTGGTCCCTTTACCTACAAGGGAAGGATCTTGGAGCCTGTGCTTGGATGGACGACCCATCACTCCATCGTGGAATATCACGGCAAGTGGTATCTTTTCTATCATGACTGTGAGCTTTCCAATGGCATCAATCACAGAAGAAACGTAAAGTACACCGAGCTGAACTACCGTGAGGATGGCAGCATCATCACCATCGAGCCTTACAAGTAATCGATCATAATTTGTTGGATGCAGGCCTCGCAGGATAACGGCGAGGCCTGTTACCATAAAGTACCATTGAGGAGGAAAGTGAAAAATGAAAGCTGGTAAGAAACTGATTGGCGCGATCATCGCCGTTGTCGCAGTGGTTGGCGTGATCCTGGTCGCTTCCGGTTCCCTTGCAAAGGGAATGCACAAGACGTTTGACAGCCCGAAGAAGTACTTTGCTTACGTGGAGAAGCAGACGCTCCTTAGCAAAAAGGACAACGTGATTCGCAACGTATATGAGAATCTGAATGAGATTGTCACGAAGGAAGACCTTGCCATGGAGGAGCAGATCACGCTGACCATTGGCGACGAAGGACAATCTTATCTCCGTCTGCTTAGGGACATGGGAGTGGATCTTTCCTGGTTGACCAGTGCAGGCATCAAGTACTACGTTAATACCAAGGACAACGACGTAGAGTTTACGACGACGCTGTATCTGAATGAAAAAGAGATCCTGAATCCTACCTTTATCCTGGATTCCCAGAAGAAGGCCGTATACGCAAAGATCCCTGAGTTGACGAAGGAAGTTGCAAAGTATGACCTGGATCAGTTTAGCGAGCAGTTTGATGAGATCTTCACGAAGCTTGAAAAATTCAGAAAAGCATATCCTGACACCAAGGAAGCAGACAAGCTTTTCTCCAAATACGTAAAGCTGGTTCTTAGCTGCGTTGAGAACGTGGAGAAGGAAAAGGCAGATTTCGAATGTGACGAAGTAACGCAGAAGTGCACCAAGCTGAAGGTTACCTTGAAGGACAAGGACATTCAGAACATCGTAAAGACCGTATGTAAGGAAGCCTCGAAGGATAAGGATTTAAAGAAGCTTTTTGAAGAAATATGTGAGTCCATGGAAGTCGAAGAATACGAGGAAGCCTATGAGCGGCTCGTAGAAGGTTTGGAATCCATGGAGGAGAAGGCCGAGGAGATAGAGCTTGGCGGAAAGATCGTCGTTGAAGTATACGCTGACGGTGATGCTGAGATCGTCGGCAGAGTATATAAATTCGTACCGGATGAAGGAGAGGACTTTACCATCAAGATCGGTCACGCAACGAAGGGCAGCAAGAGAGGCTTTGAGGCAAGCTTTAAGAAAGGCGAGCACGTTGCAAAGTTCGCAGGAACCGGCAAGTTAAAGGGTAACAAGGTTACCGGTGAATATGCGTTAAAGATTGACGGTGAAAAGTCTTTTGCGATCAACGTGGAAAAGCTTGACCTGGGAGCTTTGGTGGATGGTTACGTGAAGGGTCATTTCTCCTGTGAGTTCGATGGCAATATTGGCATGATCACGAGCCTTTTGCCGAGGCAAATCCGAAGGAACGTCAGCAATTTTTCTGACATGGATATGAAGCTTGGATTAGACCTGAACGTTGACACGAGTGCAAAGAAGCACAATATTGATCTTGGAGTTTTGAAGGATGGCGAGGAGCTTTTCCGCATAGCCTTCAAGGGTACGGTCAAGAGTGCTTCCAAGGTGAAGATCCCCAGTAAGGCCGTTGACGTTACGGAGAGTTCGGATCTTCAGGGTTTCCTGGGAGATCTTTCCTGGGATAGTCTGTTGGATAAGCTGGAGGATGCGGACGTTCCGAAGGAATATCGCGACATGATGAAGGAAATCATGGATTAATAATGTTTTTAAGAGAAGGGACAGGAAACTGTCTCTTCTTTTTTAATGACAAGCGTTCTTTGCATATGCTAAAATAGTAACGTAAGCGTGATGCTACGTGCTTTCGAGAGGCGCGCGGGAGGGTGTTCATCGATAAGGGGGAAGGGCATGGCGAAAAGGTTTCAGGGGATCAACTGGAAAAAGGACGTATTTGGCGGCATAGTGATCGGCTTTGTCTCCATCCCGATTGCCATGGGATATGCGCAGATTGCAGGCCTTCCGCCGGTTTATGGATTGTATGGCTCGATCCTCCCCATCTTGATCTTTGGACTGCTATCCTCCTCGAAGCAATTTATTGTCGGCGTGGATGCCATGCCGGCAGCCATGGTGGGCGGCATTCTGGCGCAGCTTGGGATCGCTTCCCAGTCCCTGGAGGCGAGGGTCCTGGTGCCCGTGACGTCTCTGCTCGTGGCAATCTGGTTTTTCATTTTTTACGTTTTTAAGGCGGGGCGCATCGTAAAGTACGTTTCGATCCCAGTGATGGGCGGGTTTATCTCAGGCGTCGGCGCGACCATTATCCTGATGCAGATCCCGAAGCTTTTTGGCGGCGATCCCGGGACGGGGGAAGTGGTTGCGCTTCTAAATCATATTCTGGATCAGCGGGGGAGCTTTCATCTGTTGTCGTTTGCGTTGGGAATTGGAACCATAGTGGTTATTTTACTTTGCAAGAGGTGGATTCCCAAGGTGCCCATGACGGTCGTTATGATGTTGGCTGGAGCCTTGGCGCAGGGCTTCCTTCATTTGGACAGGTATGGCGTGAAGGTCATGGGCGAGGTAAGCCCTGGACTCCCAAGGCTTGTGCTTCCTGGGTTTTTGTGGGTAAAATCCGGAGATTTCCCGGCGATCACGCCGGAGCTTCCCTGGAGGGGGGGCTACGTACCTAGATTTTTCCTGTTTGAGATTGAGGGACTGTTGGAATTCCTTCCGGATCTTTTATTAGAAACGCTGGGAATTGCCGGGGTGATCATGGCGCAAACGCTTTTGGCTTCCGGCAATTATGCAAGAAAATATCAGGACTCCCTGGATCATGGCAGGGAGCTTTTGGCATATGGCGCCATGAATGTCGGCGGGGCAATCGTGGGCGTATGTCCCATCAACGGAAGCGTATCTAGGAGCGGCATCGCGGATTCCATGGGCGTCCGGTCCCAGGTTGCTTCCTTTGTGGCATCCGCCACCATGCTCTTGGTGATTCTTTTTGGAACGCCAATCATAAAATATTTACCGGTACCGGTCCTGACGGGGATCGTTATGACGGCGCTGATCGGGATTCTTGAGATCAAAATGGCGAAGAAGCTTTGGAAGGTTGGAAAGAATGAATGGATTGTATTCATGCTTGCCTTTTTGGGAGTATTGTTGTTCGGAACCATGGGCGGCATCATCATTGGCGTTTTGCTTTCCTTTGGAGAGGTTGCGATGCGCGCCGTGATCCCGCCGACGGCTTATGTTGGAAGGATTCCGGGGCATGGGAATTTTTATTCCCTGAAGCGCAATTCTGACGCGAGACCCATAAAAAACACGGTGATTTATCGGTTTAGCGGGAATCTGTTCTTTGCAAACGTTGATCTTTTCTGTGATCAGATCGAGGCTGGCATCAAGAAAGACACGCATCAGGTCGTGGTGGATGCCAGGGGCATCGGAAGCGTTGACCTGACGGCAACGGAGCGACTCGTTCAGCTCTATCAGGAGCTAAAGGGGCGGGGGATTTATTTCTTTCTCACGGAGCATGACGGATCCCTAAATGATCAGCTGCGAAAAATGGGCGGCGAGAGATTGATCCAAGAGGGCGTCGTGCGCCGGACCATCACCTTGGCCCTCAGGGAAGCGGGACTGGAAAAGCCTTATGAGCTTGAGGAGTCCGGGGAAAGCAGAAGAGCAGGGAAGGGAGCTTCCCCTGAAGGCGCTGCGGCAGGGAAGGGAGTTTTCCCTGAAAACGCGGCAGCAGGGACGGAACCAGATGAAAAAGGCATTGAGGCCAAGGAGCGCCTTGCGGAATTTGAATGGGTGTTTGGCAAGGAAGCGGAGGCAAAAATGGAAGAGCTTGCCCATTCCATGGCGGAGCAGCTGGCGGCAGCAGGCTCGAAGGAAGAGGAAGTGGAGGCAATGCTTTTGGATAAGGAGGGCGTCAGGACCTCTTGGGGATTGCTTGGGCGTTTTGACGAGCATGAGTTCTGGGATTTCATGGAGGTGAATCTGGAGGAGCTTGTCCGGGAAGGGAAGATGGAGCCCGGGCTGGCGGCCAGGGTGGAGCGCCACATTGAAAAGAGAAGGGAATTTGGCCAGAAAAAGCTTGAGGAATTGAACCCACAGGCTGCAAAGCTTCTTGCAAGCCATGGGAAGGTGATCCGGAATTACGTGAAGAGAACACATCCCAAGGAATATGAGAAATATCTGGAGTTGCGGGGAAAGCAGCCCAAAATAAACGATAAGTAAAGAATGGATTTAGAGAAAATGGCAGAGATAGAAGAAGAAAAGACAATTAGGGAAGAAAACTGTGAAAAAGAAGACGGTAAAAAAGGGAAGAGCCAAGGGAAAAAACTAAGCGGCAAGGCGAAATTTTGGATTGGAGTTTTGATCTTGTTTATACTATCGCTTCCGGGGTATCTGCTCGGATTGACCGTCAGGACTTATGAGATCAAGGATGAAAGGATTCAGGGAAAACTTCGCATTGCTTTGGTCACGGACCTGCACTCCTGTAAATATGGAGAGGGGCAGTCAAAGTTACTTTTCGCCATTGAGGAGCAGCATCCGGACGTAATCCTTTTGGGCGGGGACATTTTTGATGACGTGCTGTCCGATGAGAGAACGAATGAGTTCCTGGCCGGGATCACAGGGAAATATCCCTGTTATTACGTGACGGGAAATCATGAGTGCTGGGCGGGGGGCAATGCCTATCGCTCGAAGATGGAGACCCTTAAGAATTACGGGATCACAAGATTATCCGGGGAAAGTACGTTGTTAGAGACAGGGAGCGGAACGGTCAGGTTGTGCGGAATCGATGATCCCGACATTATTTTGGTGCAGTCGCAGCTAAATGCAAACGCGGAATTATTAGATCTTAAGGGATCGATCTCAGACAAAGAATTTACGATTTTGCTGACTCACAGGCCGGAGCTGATCGATGAATATGAGAAGGCAGGGTTCGATCTGGTGTTGGCGGGGCATGCCCATGGCGGTCAGGTCCGGATCCCCGGGATCATGAATGGTTTGTTTGCGCCCAATCAGGGGCTTTTTCCGAAATACGCAGGCGGACGGTATGAAAAGAATGGCATGACCATGATCGTCAGCCGCGGCCTTGCAAAGGAATCGACAAAGTTTCCGAGATTCTGCAATCCGCCGGAACTCGTGATCATTGATCTGGCGGGCGCGAAGTAAGGCAAAAATTTTTTTGAAAAAGGTATTGACCTTATAGTTAACTATAATGATACCGTGGTTTCAGGAGGTAAGGATATGATCACAATTCAAGGATTTGCAAAGCTTTGCAACTGCAATGCACAAACGCTTCGCTATTATGACAAGATCGATCTTCTGAAGCCGGCAAAGGTGGATGAGTGGACGGGCTATCGCTATTATGAGGAGAAGCAGGCCCTGTTGTACGTGAAGATCAAAAATCTTCAGCAGGCAGATTTTTCAATCGATGAGATCAGGGAGCTGCTGGATCAGAGCGACGACGTTTTGATGGAAGCGTTTAACAAAAAGATTGCAGAGCAAGAGAGCAAGCTTGCGCAGATCAAGAAAATCCAAGCATCATATCTGGAAGAAACTATGACGATGGAAAGATTAGTAAATGCAATTTCAGGAATGATCGAGGAGCAGACCGGCAATCCGGAAATTTGGAAGGAGTGCGGCATCGATCCGGAAAAAGACACGGAGTACGTGGCAAAGGCGAATGCGCTTCTTGCAGATTGGCTTTCACAGTGTAAGGAGATGGGTGAAGACGTCTTCATGCAGATGGATGACCGTCTCATTCCCGGTGCGCGGAAGGTGACGAAGGAGCTGGAAAGCGGGAATTGGAAAGAAGCGCAAAAGCTCATGCTGACCCGTGAGAGCAGAAAAGATGAAAAAATGCCAAAGAACGTGGAGGTGCTGTTTGAGCGTCACGGCTGGGAGCATGTGGCGGACTTTATGAAGGAGATGCCTGAGATCGAAGAGGGAAGAGAGTACTTTTTCGTGTTTGAAGTGCAGGAGGACAGTCCAGTATGTGAGCCTGGTTTCACGATGACGTTCCTTGTACTGGTGGCATCAAAGATGGAAGTGTTCCGCGGCGGCGTTACCTGCAACATTCACTTAAGCAGTGACGGGCAGAATCATTTTAAGATGCTTAGGGAAAGATAATTTAACTGGCGGTCACGGGAAAAATAAGGTATAATGGGACCAGAAGCGAATTCCAGGCGTGGGGAGTTTTGGAAAAATCACTTTGACGGAGGATAAAGCTGATGGGATTTAAATTTCCGTGGTCGAAAAAGAAGGAAGTACGGGAAGAATATCAACCGGAAGTAAAGCAGGAAGAGAGACAAGAGAACTGGAACGTAAATCGCCAAGAAATCCAGCAGGAGAATTGGAACGTAATACGCCAGGACAGTCAGCGGGAGCAGTCTGCAAAGAGAGGCGTTAGTGGGCTTACCGAACAGGAAATCTACGGCGTGAGGAGCATGCTGGACGTGAAGGGTGAGCTGGAAGCCATGATCTTTGTTCAGAAGTTGACAGGTGCCAGTCTGGAGGAAGCGCAGACTTTCGTGAAGAAGCTTGTGTCGGAAGAGCGTTATGCCAGAAAAGAGGAAGATGCGAAACTGGCTAGCTTTGGCGAGGAAGGGGACAGCCGCGACATATTACAGCAAAAGGCGTTGGATTCCTTATCGACTGAGGAGATTGCGGAATTGAAACAGGTCATTAAGGAAAGAGGCGCCGTGGTTGCCATCAAAATGATTCGGGAGAAGACGGGCGTAGGCTTATATGAAGCAAAGCAGTATACCGACAGATTGTCTGAGGAATTAAGGTAATCCAAATGATGAGGAAAATGCAGGATTGCTTCAGGAGCAAATGGCAGAAAAGGTGCTCGAATTGAGCTGGCTCATCCCAAGAGCCAGCCGGAGAAAATGGAAGTCAGGATCGTGATCGTGCCAATCGAAATGGCGGTGGTCACTGCTATGGCAGAGGAGAGGATCGTTGTGTCCTCTCCTATTTTTTCGGCCTGGATCATGGGAAGGTTCCCAACGGGCACGGCGGCCATGAGACACATGGCGAGGGTCGCCACGGGATCGAATCTCAGTGCGTGCATGATCAAAACAATGCTCACGGGAACAAGGAGCATGCGAAGGAAGACATAGGCCCAAATGCGAACGTCCTTGACGGATGCCATGAGATTGGACCTGGCGATGGAAACGCCAAGGAGAGTCATGGAAAGGAATACGGTGGCATTTCCCACGTATTCGATGGTGTTTGCAAGGATGGGCGGGAGCGTTACGTTGTACCAAAAGACAACGAGACTAAGGACCGCCATGATGGTGCCGGGGCTAAAGATTCTTTTTAAGGCGGCGCCGAGTCCGTTGAGGCCGGAGGGTGCAGAGTTACGCGTAGCGGAGTTAGACGAAGATTGATCAGCCATGGCTGAGTCAGCCGCAGCCTGGTCGGTCATGGCTAGGTCAGTCGCAGTCTTGTCGGAGGCTGTACTTCTGCCGTGACCCAGCACGGTGACGCCGTGGGTGTAAAACAACAGGCTGTAGAACACGTTGATCACGATGACGTAAAGGATTGCGTTGGCGGGCAAGATGGCCTTTGCCACGGGAATGCCAAGGAAGCCCGTGTTGGTATACACGGTCATGAGGTGATAGAAGCGGCGCTTGTCAGGCTCGGCGCGCAGGATTCTTGGAATGAGAAAACCCAGCACGATGAGCAATGCATAGAAGGCCGCACCTAGCGCGATGGCAGTGAGCAGGTCCGCGTGGGTCGCCGTCAGATTCCCCGAAAGGATGGAAGCCATGATCAGTGCGGGATTGCACACGTCCACCACGATGGCAGATAACTTTTTTGAAGTGAGAGCGTCAATGACGTTCTTTTTTTGTAAGGCAAAGCCGATGGCGACGAGAATGCAGATCACGCCCATCTGCTGTAAGATAACCGATAAACTCATAAGATAAATCCTCTTTTTGTCGTAAGCATACTGCTAAAGAAACACTATTCTCTGGCACAAACTCTTCGTTTTTGCTTGCCGGGAAGCCGTTTTTTCTTCACAGGCAAGCAAAGTTGTCTTGGAAATACTGTCCCGTTTATAAAATTACAATCCGGGCAGTAGATTATGGCAGAGATTTACTGTCTGAATGGCAGAAAATCGACGCAGCCAGTCACAAAATACTGTTTGTAAACTCAAACTCAAATGCGGGCAGTTATTTTCCCAATAATTTCACTGTTAGCACGCCAAATTCGAAAACGGGACAGTAACCATCCACCCGCCTAATGCGCAGCATTTGGCTGCTGAGCACTGCGATAAACCCGAATTTGTAGAACCCTATCTACCCCAAACTCTCAAGGTTGCCAGACGCTTCCTCAAAAGCAACCTTATTCCCCGTTCTCTCCATGTTTGTTGCTTTTTTCATCTTGCCCCACTTGAGAGGGCAACAGATATCCGCCACCGCTCCTGCCACGTTGCCTTTTCAACCTCGAGAAATCCAAATAAACAACAGAATGCTCCATACACGCCTCTATATGTTGCTTTTACCATCTTCATGCTTCTTAAAAGGCAACACGTGACGGCATTTGTCATGCTTTTGTTGCTTTTGCCTCCCATGAGGGCTCGGACTCTTCTGGCGAGGCATTTCTCGGAAGATTCTTGCTCCCTTTACCTCCTGAAAGGGCTCTGTCCCTTCTGGAGAGGCATTCCTCGGAAGATTCTTGCTTACTTTACCTCTTGTAGGTGCCCCGTCCCTTCCTGCGAGGTATTTCTCGGAAGATTCCTGCTAATTTTACCTCCTACGATGCATTTTCGTCTGCCATGCGGTAGTCCTTTTCTTGGAATTACGGCTAAATCCACAGTTTTCTGCATTTTGGGGGTAGCTTCTTTCTTAAGGCTACGGCTGATTCCGTCATTTCCTGTTTTTCAGGGGTAGCTTCTTTCTTAAGGCTACGGCTGATTCCGTCATTTCTCGCATTTCAGGGGTAGCTTCTTTCTTAAGGCTACGGCTGATTCCGTCATTTCCTGTTTTTCAGGGGTAGCTTTTTCCTTAAGGTTACGCCTGATTCCGTCATTTCTCGCATTTCAGGGGTAGCTTCTTTCTAAAGGCTGCGGCTGAAATTGACAATTTCCGCATTTCAGGGGTAGTATCACCCGTTAGACTACGGCTAAACCCACAGTTTTCCGTAACCCAGCGGTAAATCATACAAACATAGCTCTGCTGACACAATTATTCAAGCAAATAGATCCCGACAAACCTAGATTAGTGTATCAAAAAACAGCTCGACAACTTGGAGTTTGTTAAGCGGTGCCCAGCAGCCCACGACTTGTCAAGTTTTAGCCCTCCGACGAATCGTATTTAGGCGATTGCATTTTAGCACGTCTTTTCAATAGTTTCAATAAGCAGGAATTGTTGTTGATCATCAGTTTTTGACTAACAAAAAAGGCCAGGGCACCGCGAAAGCAGGTGTCTGGCCTCAGGTTTCCTAGGATCCGCTCGAACAATAGCTTCTTACGCCAAAGCGCCAGAAGGCGTAGCTTGGGATCAGGAACAGAAGGGCGAGGAGCGGGAGAAAGATGAGCAGCGGATTGTCGTTTTTCCCAATCACGTAGGTTAGCGGATAGTATTGCACCAACGCGTAGGGAATGATGAAGGTTCCGAAGAAGAGCATCTTTTTCCCATAGACGTCGATGGGATATTTGCCGTGCTCCCTGGCGCCGTCCGTAAAGACGTTCATGAACTCCAGGCCTTCCAGCGTAAAGAAGCAGAAGGCGGCGTAGATCATAAAGATCCCGGAAAAGAGCGCCGTTCCGCCGATCAGCATGAAAAGGAGCGTCAGGACTTTCGCAAAATTCCAGTCCACGCCGCAGCGGGGAATTGCGTAGACAAACATGAGGAGTGCCTGCAGCATTCTGCCGATCCTTGTCAGCTCGAATTTGCTTCCAAGCACCTGCAACACTTCATTCCGGGGACGGACTAGCACTTGATCAAAGCTTCCCGTCCGCACCATGGAAGAGAAGGAGTCGAAGCCTCTTGCGACCATCTCTGCAATGGAGAATTCCATCAGAAAGATAGCGAAGCAAAGGAGCACCTCCTGGTAGGTGTAGCCCTTGACGCTGTGAAAACGCTGGAACATGAAATACACGCCCAGAAAGACGCTGAAGGACACAAAGAACTGTCCAAGCACCATCATGAAAAAGGACATCTTATACTGCATGGTACAGCGGACGTTGATCCCGATATAGTGCATCCACAGTTTCAACGCGCTTGCACGTTCTTTTCTTGGCATATTCTCATCCCCCTTGAATACAGGCCTTGCGCTCTGCCAGGCGGCAAAGACTGCTGCCGATGAGGACCAGCGCGATCAGCCAGAAAAATTGAAGACCCAGCATAACTTTCACTTCTTCCGCCGGCAAGCTTCCGGTATAAATCCGGAGCGGCGCGTTCTGCATGGAGGCAAAGGGCAGGAGCTCAATGACGGCCCGCACCTTATCCGGCATGAAGGGGATCGGGATGATGCCGCCGGCGAGGAAATCCACCAGTGAGGCAAACAAAACCCGCACGCCCTGCGGCGAGATGGTAAAGAAGGTCAGGCCATAGACGATCATGCAAAAGGCCGTTGCCACCGCCGTACCCAGGACGAGTGAGAGCACAAATAACAGGAAGGTGCCTAGGTCTGGCGGAAGGATCATGCGGTAAGGCTTCGGTACCAGAAAGGCTACGATCAATATGGGACTGCACCGCAGCACCGCACGGGAAAACCGGTTGGCGAGGCTCCTTGCGATCCACATGTTGTAGATCCGGATGGGGCGGCACAGCTCGTAGGCGATGTTGCCGTTGGAGATGGTGTCGAAGATTTCGTTCTCCAGCATCCAGGTGTTAAACAGGGCGAGAAACGCCTGCTGCAGCCACACGTAAGTCACGGTATCTTGAAAACTCATGGGAAAGGCGCCAGGGTCTGACTCATAAAAGGCAGAGAAGGCGATGATCAAAAGAAAGCCCCACGCAAACTGCGTGGTGATCCCGGCCGCGGCAGCAGCCCTGTATTGCAGGCCCTGGATAAACCGAAGCCGGAAGAAGGATTGATATTTTCGTACAGACAACGATGCTTTCATCCGGCCACCCCCTACACGTCGAAGGAGCGGTAGAGCTCCGCGATGGTTTCGTCGATGTTTTCACCACCCTTTTTAATGTCATCGAGCGTCCCATCCATCAGGATCTCGCCCTTGCCGATCAAAATGATCCGGTCGGAGAGGGCCTCAATGTCCTGCATGTCGTGGGTCGTGAGCAGCACCGTGGTTTTGTGGAGCTGGTTTCTCTTCCGGATGAAATCCCGGACGGCCAGCTTGGACACCGCATCCAGGCCGATGGTGGGCTCATCCAGGAATAAAATCCTGGGATTATGCAGCAGGGACGCCGCCAGTTCGCACCGCATTCTCTGACCAAGGGACAACTGTCTCACGGGAGAGCGCAATAATTCTCCCAAGTCCAATAACTCAGTTAATTCTTCCAGATTTTGTTTGTAGCTTTGTGGAGAAATGGAATAAATGTCTTTGAGAAGTTCGAAAGAATCAATGACCGGCACGTCCCACCACAATTGTGACCTTTGTCCAAACACGACGCCGATTTCCTTTACGTGACGGATCCTGTCTTTGTATGGAATGCGTCCGTCCACCAAAACCGTCCCGTCGTCGGGTGTTAAAATGCCGCTTAGAATCTTGATCGTGGAGCTTTTTCCGGCGCCGTTTGGCCCGATGTACCCCACCATCTCACCGTCGTTAATGGTGAAACTTACGTTTTTTAGAGCATGGATGGTCTCATACTCCCGGTGAAACAAGGATTTCCATGCCTCACCAAAGCCTGCGTTTCTCTTTGCAACCTTGTACGACTTACTTACGTTTTCCATCGTAATCATTGTTACTTCCCCCTGGTAGTTATACTCTTGTTCGTTTGCCTCACGTCATATCTTGCCAAGTTCCCGGTACGCACCTTATGAAATTACTGCAGTATCTGCGATTTTTGTCGCGTGAAAATTAGTCTACTATGTTTTCGTCAAAAATGCAACTTATTTTTTCAAGATTTTTCATTTATATTAGAAAACTTAAATATTTAAACTAAAACTTTAAATTCTTATTGACAAACTTATAATGCCATGATATATTAAACTTGCCGGCAGGAAAAAATTGAAATAATTAAACTAAAGCTTTAAATCATGAAAAAGAAAACAAAAATTGTTTCAGATGATGACAAGGAGGAAATAGATCATGGAAGAAAGCAAATTAAAGGTAAGACGTAGAAAAATAAGGATCATGCAGGCATTGACGTCTTTTCTCGTAATGATAATGATGTTTTCCCTTCAAGATTTCTTTAGGGATTTAACGAGCAAGAATGCAACGTATGAGATCCGTTATGAGATGCCTCTTGGCGTGACGAACGGACAGCACGTGTACGAGCTTTTCAAAAACGGCGAGCACGTATGCGACGTGGATTACAATGAATTCAATCTTTTGGATGAGAACGGTAACCAGGATATTTGGTATTGCCTCATAATCCAGGACGTGCGGAACCTTTGCTACATGGTCATTCTGAGCATCATGTTGATTGTTGTCATCATCATAGTGAACGACACGATCGACAACGCGCCCTTCAATCGCCCAAACGTAAAGCGCATTCGCCTGATCGGGGTGTTGCAGATCGCGCTTGCGATCGTTCCAGGGCTGGTGACCTTATTGATGAAATTCTTCAAATTTGAGTATGCAAACATTAATTTCCAGTGGACGGGATTCTATATGTTTATCATCGCTTTTGCCATTATGATGCTCGCGCAGGTCTTCGATTATGGCGTAAAACTTCAGGAGGACGTGGACAGCATCGCCTAACAAGGCAGGCTTCGGGATTGGCATGCCACGTAAGACGGCAATCACTTGAAATTGCGGTGGATTGTGGCATGCGACGAAACTAACGCGCAGGATGGAACGTGGAGGATGGAATATGATCATCATCAGGTTAGACCGCATGATGGCGGATCGGAAAATATCATTGAATGAATTGGCGGACAAGGTTGGCATGACCAACGTCAACCTTTCCAACCTAAAGACGGGAAAGATGAAGGGCATCCGCTTCGAGACCCTCGAGGCGATCTGCAAGGTGCTGGACTGCCAGCCCGGCGACCTCATGGAATACAAACCCGACTGAACGTGTCACGGGGACGTGTCTACTGACACGTTAGCAACCGAATAAACTCGGGGCCGAGGCTTGATAGTATCCCTCAGGCACGCTCGCGCTATGAGTGCAGCGTATCGGTACTAAGGTGTCACGAGCGAATCCATCACATGTGACAGATTCGCTCGTATACGCCACCTAAGTACTGACGCTTGGCACACATGCCTGAGGGATACTATTCAAGCCATCCCCTCGAGTATGTAGTAAGTTTTAGTTAATAATGTGTCAGTAGACACGTCCCCGTGTCACAATCTTGAGAAAACGCTTGCGATTTTGCCGATTATCAGTTATACTTACATGCACGACGGCGAGAGGAGGTGAAATCCATGCATTCGTACTTAAGGGCCATTGGCTTTAGCGAGCTGAAAGACCGGAAGAAATTGAAAGAGATCCTGACGGACACCATTATGACGGCGGACCGCAGGGGCTATACCATGAATACGGAGAACGTCATGTTGGGCGAATTTTGCAAGGATTTCGCTGACGGCATGGGGATCGCCGTGTGCGGTGAATTTGACGAGGAAGACAAGTTTATCTACGAATATTATTACCCGTACCTTCGGGGCGAGGGCGTGACCACGCGGGAGGACGTCTCCGTGGAACGCCATGCGGCAAGGGATTCCTACGCGGGCGTCGTGGAGGACGTGAACATGGGTGTCTCCATGATCTTTTACCTGCAGAACATGATCCCCTACGTGAATGCGCAGACGGCGGGAAGACTTCCGATCCGCGGGACGACGCTGACCCTTTCGGGGCTGTCCCTCAGCGGCAAGATCCTGTTCCCCATTCACGTGGACGAGGAGCAAAAGGATCAGATCCGTCGCCGCACCATCAAGAGAAATCAATTGATCGAAGAGGCGCGCAAGGGAAGCGAGGAAGCCATGGAGACCTTGACTTTGGACGACATGGACACTTATTCTGCGATCAATTCCCGCATCCAGCACGAGGACGTGTTCTCCATCGTTGATACCTTCTTTATGCCCTATGGCATGGAATGCGATCAATATTCCGTCATGGGAGAGATCGTTGGCATGCGCCTTGTGACCAATCACGTCACGGGGGAAAAAATTTACGTCCTAACAATTTGCTGTAATGAATTGACATTTGACGTATGTATCAATATAATAGATTTGTTGGGTGAGCCGCAGGTGGGCAGAAGATTCAAGGGAAACGTCTGGCTCCAGGGCTATATTAATTACCCCGACAATTATTAAAAGTTCCTTTAGTTAAATGGATATAACAGGCCCCTCCTAAGGGTCAGTTGAGGGTTCGATTCCCCCAAGGAACGCGTAAAACCGGAAGCTTCTTGCTCCCGGTTTTTTTGTCTCAAAATGAACTTTTTTCAAGGTTATGAAAATATATGGGTGAAGGCGAGAAACCACGTGACGTCACAAAGGAACCTGAGATGAACAAAGTAGAAGCGGAGAAGATCATAACTGAATATGGAAAAGCGCTCCACTCCTTCTGCCTGTATTGCACGCAGAATAAGGAAAGTGCGGATGATCTGTACCAGGATACGTTCCTTGTGGCGTTTGCGAAAGATGAGATAGAACAAGAGGCGAATCCGAAGTCCTATCTGATCACGATCGCCATGAATCTCTGGAGGAACCAGATGCGCAAAACCGCCTGGCGGAAAAGGATCGCAGACGTTTCTTTCCTGGACGCGGAGCATCTGGCGCTGATCGCGGACGAAGGACGTTCCGTGGAGGAAGAGGTGCAAAGAAGACAGGAGGAAGTGCTAGTCAAAAAGAGCGTGCTGGAACTTCCGGAGAAGCTTCGCATTGTTGTTTTGGCTTATTACATGGAAGACATGTCCATCGAGGAGATCGCCTCGGCACTGCAGATACCTGCCGGTACGGTAAAGAGCAGGATGAACAAGGCAAAGAAGCTGTTAAAGGAGAAATTACAATATGGAGAAGATGGAATTAGATATATTGCTGAAACAATCCCTGACGCCAGATAGTCAGCCGGAGGAATGCTTAAAGCAAACGATCCTGGAGCGGATGGAAACGGAAGACGTTTCCGAAAAGATCCGGAGTTTGGAAACGGCAAAGAAGTGGAGAAAGCGCAGTATGCTGCCGAAGGTGGCAGCAGTGGTGCTGGCCATTCTTGTGGTTGGTGCAGGATCTACGTATGCAGCCGGCCGGATCAAACAGGCGAAGGTAGTAGAGCATGGAATTATCCTTGAGGGGGACGCTGACTGGGTCCAGGCCATTTATAAGGACTATGAAACGCCGGAGGATTTTTATGAGAGCCTTACCATACCGAAGGAAATAAACCCAGACGAGTACGAAGAAGAGATCATCTGGGAAACTCCCGGACCGGATGATCATTGGATCAACAAAGAGACGCGAACGACAATCTGGAGTGAGGGGAACGGGCAGAAGTCAACGACGTACACGTATGCTTATTCGAAGTATGCGCAGGCCGCGGCAGATTGGAATTACTTGAATCTTTTTGGTAAATTACCGGCAGATCTCACGGAAGAAAGCATACGTTACTGCCATTCGGACGTAGGAGCAGACGAGGAGGCGGAAACGGCACGGATTTGTAACTTGATCTCTGTCTTTAAATATCATGAGAGGACCGTGAACGTGACGCAGTCAGTGTACCGCAGCATGGATAAAGATACTGATGAAATCAAGGGATCCGACATCATAGAATATTTCTACGTCCGGGAAAAGGGCAAAGTTTACTCCTACGTGGCAAAAAACGGAACAGAATATACGCTAGTGGAAGACTTGGCGGAAGATAAGGAGACGCTGGTCGCCTTTATCGCGGAGGATGAATATATTCTCCTTAGATTTTTCGACTTCACGGAGGAAGAAATACGTCAGTTTCTTGATCTTTTGAACCTATAAAAAACTGTAGAAAAAAAACAGAAAAAAATACTTGAAATATATTTTTAATTCACTTAGGCTTGTTTTAGGACGTCCAAAAGAAACCATTTTGGAAGGAGAAAAACAAGCGTGACAAAAGAACAACTGCATAGATTTGTTGCGGAAAGTACGGGTAATGAGAGCAACGTCTGCCAGATATACGCGATGAAGGCCGGGGTGCCCGTCTACGAGGATTGCTGGCGCGGTTTCCAGACGGAGGACGCCATGCACGTGGCATCCGTCACCAAAGGCGTCATGGCGCTTCTTGCCGGAATTGCGATCGACAAAGGATTCATCAAAAGTGAGGAGCAGAAGATCCTTGATTTTTTCCCGGAGTATGAGGTAAAGCGCGGGGAAAAGACGATCTACGACGTGACCGTAAAGCACCTTTTGACCATGACGGCCCCTTATAAATATAAGAGTGAGCCTTGGACAAAGATCTGCACGTCCGCGGACTGGACGAAGGCGGCGCTGGACTTTCTGGGCGGACGCGGCGGGATCACCGGGGAGTTTAAGTATGCAACCCTTGGGATCCAGATCCTTGCCGGCATCATCGAAAATGCTTCCGGGGAGAATTGCCTTGATTTTGCGAATAAGTACCTGTTCGCGCCCGCGGGCATCGCGGAACACGCGTCTCACGGGGACAGCTCCAAGGAGGATCAGTTCGACTATCTTATGAGCAAGAACCCTCGCAAAAAGGAGTGGTACAACGATCCCCGGGGAACCGTCACCGCTGGCTGGGGCCTCACCTCCTCCGCGGCGGACCTTGCAAAGCTTGGCAACCTGGTACTGAATCAGGGCCGCGCCGGAGAAAAGCAGGTGATCTCCGCGGAGTGGATCAAACGGATGACGGATTCTCACGTGGAGCTGGGGAAAATGTTTGGCTTCATGCAGTACGGCTACCTTTGGTACCGGCCGCATAAGGATGACCGTGTCTTTGCGGCCATCGGCGACGGCGGCAATATCATCTACGTAAACAAGGAAAAGCAGATCACCGTCGGCATGACCGGCACCTTCAAGCCAAGGATTTTTGACCGGGTTGATTTCATCGAAAAGAAAGTGCTTCCCGTGACCGAAGGCTGAATAACCTATTGACATAGTGGGTTTTGAATGTTACTATCTAATCAAATCATTGACCATATGCCTGGAGCTTCCTCGGATTGCCCCAGGCAATTTTCTATCGGAAAAGGGGAAGCCATGAACGATATTATCAAGGAAAATGAGATTGATCAGATCGTACAAAAAATTTTTGAGAATTTTGACGGCGGCAAGACCATCGATGAGATCAACATGTTTAACAAGCCGGACAAGATGGAGGTCCATGACCTGATCCAGGATCTGTTTGGCATTATTTATCCCGGTTATTTCCGTGACAGGTCCTACAAGACCTATAATCCGAAGAACAGCCTGGCGGTATCCATTGAAGACATCTTCTATCATCTGGAGAAGCAGGTGTTTCTTGCGCTGGATTACGGGACCAAGCGCGGTGCCTATACGGAGGAGGAGCGAAAGAAGGAAAGTTATCGCATCTGTAAGGCATTCTTTGACAGGATTCCCACGATCCGCGATTATATTGAGACGGATCTTCTTGCAACGTATGACGGGGATCCGGCGGCAGGTTGCTTTGAGGAGATCATCCTGGCATACCCCGGACTCATGGCGATCACGGTGTATCGTCTCGCGCATGAGCTTTATGTGGAGCAGGTTCCCGTGCTTCCGAGACTGATGACGGAATGGGCACATTCCAAGACGGGAATCGACATCCATCCCGGCGCCACCATCGGAAAATATTTCTTCATTGACCACGGAACCGGCATCGTAGTCGGCGAGACGTCCATCATTGGCAACAACGTAAAGATCTATCAGGGCGTTACCATCGGCGCACTCTCCACGAGAGGCGGCCAGAAGCTTTCCGGAAAGAAGAGACATCCGACCATCTGCGACAACGTCACGATCTATGCGGGCGCGTCCATTCTTGGCGGCGACACGGTGATCGGCGAGAATGCCGTGATCGGAGGCAATACCTTCATCACCCGCTCCATCGAGGCCAACACGAGAGTCAGCATGAAGAACCTTGAGATGGAATACCAATCCGACAGCACCCGCAAGAGCGAGGAATTGTCACAGGGCGATGCCTGGTATTATATTATTTAAGGAATCAGGAAAAATCATGAGAAAGGGACAACGGGGATTGTCCCTTTTTTTATATTTATAGAAATCTAAATAAACAAAAATAAGATTAAATATAGTATGGATTTTGAATTTGATAATTTTATGAAATTTCGACTTGATTATGAGCGATATGAAGCAAAAATGCGATAACTAATGGACAAATTTATACATCGCGTAAAGAGCCAGATGAAAATTATGTTAAAATAGATCAAGAAATAGATTAAATTTACCACTTGTTTATGACCAAAAAAGGTAGTATGATAGGAATCACTTTAGAACGACGCTAATGGAGGAAATAGTCATGACCGAGAAAGAAATCAAGCAAAAATATCAGAAGAGCTATCATTTACCCCCGAAGATGACCTATGACTGGGTAAAGAAGGAGTGCATCACGAAGGCGCCCATCTGGTGCAGCGTGGACCTGCGCGACGGTAACCAGGCGCTGATCGAGCCCATGGACCTTGAAAGCAAGCTGGAATTTTTCAAGATTTTGGTGGACGTTGGCTTTAAGGAGATCGAGGTTGGATTTCCCGCATCCTCCGATACCGAATACAATTTCATCCGCGCGTTGATCGAGCGTGACATGATCCCCGACGACGTGACGATCCAGGTGCTGACCCAGGCGAGAGAGCACATCATCAAGAAGACCTTCGATTGCGTAAAGGGTGCGCCTCACGCAGTGGTTCACCTTTACAATTCCACCTCCGTGGAACAGCGTGAGCAGGTTTTCAAAAAGAGCAAGGAAGAGATCACGAAGATCGCGGTGGACGGCGCTAAGCTCTTAAAGAAGCTGGCGGACGAGACCGAGGGTAACTTCACCTTCGAGTACAGCCCTGAGAGCTTTTCCCAGACGGAAGTGGACTTTGCGCTGGACGTCTGCAATGCCGTGCTTGACGTATGGAAGCCGACCAAGGAGAATAAGGCGATCATCAACCTGCCTTCAACCGTACAGGTGGCAATGCCTCACGTTTTCGCTTGCCAGATCGAGTACATGCACAAGAACTTAAAGTACAGGGACGGCGTTGTCCTCAGCGTACATCCCCACAATGACCGCGGCACGGGCATTTCCGATGCAGAGTTTGGCGTGCTTGCCGGCGCGGACCGCGTGGAGGGAACCCTGTTTGGAAACGGCGAGAGAACCGGTAACGTGGACATTGTGACTCTTGCCATGAACATGATGACCCACGGCGTGGACAGTAAGCTTGACTTCTCCCACATTATGGACGTACGCGCGAAATATGAGAAATTCACCAACATGAAGGTGCATGAGAGAACGCCTTATGCCGGAGATCTTGTGTTTACGGCCTTTTCCGGATCCCATCAGGATGCCATCTCCAAGGGCATGCAGTGGAGGGCGGACGGCAAGAGCGGCAAGCGCTGGGACGTTCCTTACCTTCCCATCGATCCCACCGACCTTGGCCGCGAGTACGAGTCCGACGTCATCCGCATCAATTCCGTATCCGGTAAGGGTGGCGTGGCATTCGTGTTAAAGCAGCAGTTTGGCTTCTCCCTGCCTCTGGCGATGCGCGAGGAGGTTGGTTACCTCATCAAGGGCGTTTCCGACAGAAGGCATCAGGAGCTTCCTCCGAAGGAGATTTACCGCATCTTCGAGGAGACCTATATCCAGCCCAGAAACGTATTTAACATTCCGGAGTGCCATTTCAAGCAGGAAAACGGCATTCAGGCTGACGTGACCATTGAGCAGGCAAGCGGCAAGCGCGTGATCAAGACTGGCGGTAACGGCCGTCTCGACGCCGTGAGCAACGCGATCAAGACTTATTTTGGCATTACCTACGAGCTCTCCGTTTATGAGGAGCACGCGATCTCCAAGGGATCTTCCTCCAAGGCGGCCGCTTACGTTGGCATCCTTTCCGAGGGCAAGTTCTACTGGGGCGTCGGCGTTGACGAGGACATCATCAAGGCATCCATCGCCGCACTGGTTTCCGCAGCCAACAAACTGACGGCAGAGCAGCATATCACCCAGGGACGCGACGAGAGAACCGTTGAGATCATCAGCTACGTACAGAAGCATTATGCGGACGTAACGTTAGAGAGCCTTTCCGAGTACTGCCATCTCTCTGGCCCCTATCTCTCCAAATTTATCAAGGAGAAGACGGGCATGACCTTCCAGGACGTGGTTCGCGAGCAGCGCATGAAGAAGGCCCGCGTCCTCTTAAAAGAGTCCGACCAGACCGTGGAGAGCGTGTCCGAGACCGTTGGATACGAGAACGTGGAGCACTTTAACCGTCTGTTCAAAAAGGCATACGGCGTGACCCCGCTCCAGTTCAAAAAGCAGAGATAACTTAGGATTTTCAGCAAAAAGCCCTTTTCAGCGTGAAATTTACGTGAAAGGGCTTTATTTTTTTGATGGAATGGGATAGAATGTTTTTATTCTGGGATTTACCATCTAAGGAAGGAGACATTTTTATCATGTCTAAGGAAGAAAAAAAGAACGCCGCCGCCACGCAGGAAACGGCGGAGAAGGTCATGACCAAATATGATCTGAAAATGCAAAAAAGAGCGGAGGAAAAAAGAAAGGAAAAGCGGGCGAAAGACATTTCAACGGTTGTTGGCATTGTCGTTTTGGTGGCACTGGCTTGCTTGGTGCTTTCCTTCCCCATCCGTACGTATATTTCCCTTCATAAGACCTATGTTACGATCGGAAATGAAAACGTGACCAAGGTGGAATTTGACTTTGTTTACAACAACGTGGTAAATAACTACGTTAACAACTATTCAAGTTACTTAAGCTGGATCGGCCTTAATCCCGACCAAGATCTTGCCGAACAGCCGTATTACGGTGATTCCTCCATCTCCTGGAAGGATTATTTTGAAGAGTCGACGGTTGATTCCCTGCGCACGAACAAGGCGCTGAAGGCAGATGCCCAGGCAAAGGGATTTACGAAGGACCTGACGGAAGAATACAAGAACATTGTAGAGCAAAACAAGAGACTTGCCAAAGAAGCCGGCGTTTCTTACAAAAAGTTCCTTCAGGAATGCTACGGACCTTATGCAACCGAAAGCAGGGTCAAGCCTTTTCTGGAGGAGAACCTGTTTGTCAACGCATATTATAAAAAGCTCTCTGAAGACATGACTCCCGGTGCGGAGGAGATTCAGGCGAAGTATAATGAGGAATCAAAGGATTATGATTCCGTGGATTATCGCATCAAGCAGTTTGACGCAGTGCTTCCCACGGCTCCTACGGACCTTGCGGATCCTGCTTCTGAGACGGAGACGGCTGACGACAGCGAAGAGGAGACGGCATACGTTCCTTCCGAGGCTGAGAAGAAAAAGGCCATGGAGGACGCAAAAGAACTGGCTGAGGCTGCAAAGAGCACCATTGCTACCGACGGAGAGGAAGTTACGGGTATCAGCTATGCTTCCACAAATGACGTCATTCGCGACTGGTTATTTGAAGATGGAAGAAAGAGCGGCGACGTTACCGTTTTGGAGGATGAGACCTCAAACAGGGTATATTGCGTTCAGTTTACAAAGAGATATCTTGACGAAACGCCCACGAAGGACATGCGCGTCCTTGTGGCCGACACTGAGGAAAAGGCCCGCGAAATGTACGACGAGTGGAAAAATGGCGGTGCGACTGAGGAATATTTCATTGAGCTTTGTAACGGAAAATACGTAGAAAGCACTGTTGCAGAAGACGGATTGCTGGAAGCGGTTTCGAAGGAAGAAGAGCTCACGGAAAAAATGCATGAGTGGCTTTTTGCGGATGAGCGTAAGGTCGGAGATTGTGAAGTCATTTCCGAGGAAGCTGCAGCAAGCTTTGTGATCTATTACGTTGGAGAGAATCATCCCGTTTGGTATAACACGATTAAAAGCGATCTGCGTTCTACCGCGGTTAATGACTACGTAACGGCGCTGAAGGAAACCTGCCAGGTATCGGATCCTGACAAGAACCTCAATTATTTGGTGCTTGAGGCAGAGAAGAAGGCAGCGGAAGAGAGTTCAGCAGCAGAAAGCACCGCGGAAGAAAGTAGTGCGGAGGGTTCTGCCGAATAAGACGGCGCGGCTGATCAGGCAAAGGAATCAAGTAGGACAAAAAGGCAAGGACGCAGAATTCCAGACGTGTTTCTGGCGAGGCTGCGTCCTTCTTTGATAAAGGGAAAATGCATGAATCATTATGAAGAAAAGGTGTTGGTGCTGGACATAGACGGCACCCTGACAAATTCGGAAAAACAGATCACGTCCGCGACGAAGGCGGGAATCCAGGAGATCCTAAAGAGGGGACATAAGGTGATTCTGGCTTCCGGGCGGCCTACGCCAGGCATGCGGCGCTATGAGCAGGAGCTTGAGTTGGAGAAATACGGCGGATACCTTTTGTCCTTTAATGGCGGACGGATCGTGGAATGCCGGAGCGGCGAGATCGTATATCAAAGGCTGCTTTCGCTCAGCGTGCTGCCGAGCTTGTATCATTTTGCGAAGGAGCATGGCTGCGGGCTGATCACGTATTTGGGCGACCAAGTGATCTCCGCTTTCGATCCTGACGAGTACGTTAGGCTGGAGGCCAGGATCAATGGGCTTCCGATCCGCGTGGTGGAGAATTTCCTTGAGTTTGTGGACTTTGACATTAATAAATGTCTTCTGACGGCGCCGCCGGACGTGGCTCTGGAATATGAACGGCAGCTTCGGGAAAGCTATCAGGGAATCGCCAGCGTATATCGCTCAGAGGCTTTTTTCATCGAGATCATGCCGGAAAACGTGGATAAGGCGACGGCGCTGGATCACATGTTGGAAAGCCTTGGCATGACGAGAGAGAATGCGATCTGTTGCGGCGACGGGTTTAATGACGTTTCAATGATCAAGTATGCCGGAGTCGGCGTGGCGATGGGAAATGCGAAACCGGAAGTGAAGGAGGCTGCGGATTACGTCACGGGAACCAACGACGAAGACGGACTTGTGGAAGTCATTGAAAAATTTATCCCCAGCGTAACCATCGACGTTCCCGAAGGCGCGAAGCAGGTGCTGGAAACCCTGCGTGAGGCAGGATACGAGGCTTACGTGGTGGGCGGGTGCGTTAGGGATTCGATCCTGGGACGGGAGCCGCAGGATTGGGACGTCACGACTTCGGCGAGGCCTGAGGAAGTGAAGGCGCTGTTTAGGAGGACCATCGACACGGGGATCCAGCACGGAACGGTGACGGTCATGATCGACAGGGAGGGCTATGAGGTCACGACGTACCGGATTGACGGAAAGTATGAGGACAGCCGGCATCCCAGTGAGGTGATCTTTACCCCCAGCCTGGAAGAAGATCTGAAGCGCCGTGATTTTACCATCAATGCCATGGCGTACAATCCAAAGGAAGGCCTTGTGGACCTCTTCGGCGGTTTGAAGGACATGGAATGGGGGATCATCCGCTGCGTGGGCGATCCGATGGCGAGATTTGGCGAGGATGCGCTGCGGATCATGCGTGCAGTGCGGTTTTCCGCGCAGCTGGGCTACGACATTGAGGAAAATACAAAGCGGGCCATCAGTGCGCTGGCCCCCAAGCTTCGCAACGTCAGTGCGGAGAGGATACAGACGGAACTGGTAAAGCTCTTGAAGTCCGGGCATCCGGAATACCTTCGGATCGCTTATGAGACGGGGATCACGAAGATCGTGCTTCCGGAGTTTGACGTTTGCATGGAGACACCCCAAAAGCACCTGCATCACTGTTATAACGTGGGCGAGCATACGCTTGTTTCCATGACACAAGTGTCAGGTGATAAAATCCTGCGTCTGACCATGCTTTTTCACGACATTGGAAAGCCGAAGTGCATAACTTTGGACGAGGATGGAACGACGCATTTTTACGGTCATCCCGGGGTGGGCGAAAAGATGGCGGAAGAGATCCTGCGGCGGCTGAAGTTTGACAATGACACGATCCGCATGGTCTGCAAGCTAGTCAAATATCATGATTACGGAAATGAGGAGGAGCCTGGATTCCGGAGCGTACGGCGGGCGATCAACCGCATCGGCGAGGAGGCATTCCCGCGGATCTTCGAGGTTTGGCGCGGCGACGTGCTTGCCCAGAGCGATTACATGCGAGAAGAAAAGCTTGCGAGGATCCAGCTTTGGCAGGAGATTTACGAAAAGGTCATGGAAGAGCGCCAATGCGTGTCCTTAAAGGATCTTGCCATTGACGGCAAGGATCTGATCGCCATGGGATTAAAGCCCGGGCCAGAGATGGGAGCCTGCCTGCAGGCCCTTTTGGAGGAGGTTCTGGAAGAGCCTTCACGAAATGAAAGGGAGTGGCTGGAGGCGAGGGCGAAAGAGTGGATGAGCAAGTCCTAACGAAGCATTCAAAGACATTTTTGGAATATTAGCAAGTTGGGCATAAAACCGGCCTGCGATTCATAAGTTTAGACGTGACGACGGGAAAAGCGATCGTCACAGTATGGAATCGGAGGGCGGGACATGAATGACAGAGCTGTCAGTTTGCTGGAGCAGTATGAAATTGAGGTGACGGGAACCCGGAAGGGTCGGGGTGCCATCCTTTGCGATACGGACAAGGGTACGCTGATCTTTAAGGAATATATGGGAAGTCCGCAGCACCTGCGGGTGCAGCAAAGACTCCTTCGCACGGTTGAGAAACGCGGGCTTGTGGAGACGGAGCAGCTCCTTCCCACGAAGGAGGGCGAGCTCTTTGTCAGGGATCATGACGGCGTTAAATATCTTTTGAAGACGTACCGCGAGGGCAGGGAGTGTAACGTGCGGGAGACGGAGGAGTGCCTTGCTGCGGTGCGCGTGCTTGCCAAGCTCCATCTGTCCACCCAGGACGGCCTTTTGCCGGAGCCGGAGTTGCCCAGACAGGTAGAGCAATCGCCTGAGCCAACGCCCGAAATTCCCTTCAACGTGGCGGCGGAATATGAAAAGCGGAACCGTGAGCTCCGCCGGATCCGGAAATTCCTTTTGGGCCGGAGCCAGAAGACCTGGTTTGAGATTTCGCTCCTTGGCTGCTTTGACAGATTTATGGAAATGTCGCGGGAGGCCTCGGAGGGCTGGCAGTCTTATGCGGCTACGGCGAGGAAGCATCCGCGGGAGGCTTACTGTCACGGGGATTATCAGTATCACAACGTGCTTACGTATCAAAGGAATTGGTATCTGATCAATTTTGAACGGTGCATTTTGGATGACCCCGTGCGGGATCTGCATCTTTTGATGCGAAAACTTTTGGAGAAGAGCGGATGGTCCGTTTCCCTTGGGGAAAGACTCTTAAGCGAGTATGAAAGAATCCGGCCGCTCTCTGCCATCAGCAGGATCGACCTGTATTACCGGCTTGCATATCCGGAGAAGTTCTGGAAGATCGCAAATTTTTACTATAATTCAGGAAAGGCGTGGATTCCCTGGAAGAATTTGGAGAAACTTGAGAAACTGACGGCGCAGGAGAAAGAGAAAAAGGAATTTCTGGACACGGTTTTCCGGATTTAGGGAAAACCACAAAAAACCTTGACAAAGCCAATAAAAACGGCTATATTCTTGTTTAGGCTCGCGTTCCGGAGGAATGGCGGGCATGACATTTTATACCAACAGGAAGGAGTTCTAAACAATGAACAAGGCAGAATTGATCGCAGCTATCGCTGAGAACGCAGAAATTTCCAAGAAGGATGCAGAGAAGGCTCTGAAGGCTTTCACTGACGTCGTAACCAATGAGTTAAAGAAGGGTGAGAAGGTTCAGCTGGTTGGCTTCGGCACTTTCGAAGTATCCGCAAGGGCAGCCAGAGAGGGCAGAAACCCTGCTACCAATAAGACCATCAAGATTCCTGCTTCCAAGGCACCTAAGTTCAAGGCTGGCAAGGCTTTGAAGGATGAGATCAACGCATAAGGGTTGAAAAAATGAGACTGGACAAATATTTAAAAGTATCCCGATTGATCAAGCGCCGCACGGTGGCCAACGAGGCCTGTGACGGCGGAAGGGTCATGATCAATGACAAGCCTGCAAAGGCTTCCACAAACGTTAAGGTAGGCGACGTGATCACCATTGGCTTCGGCAACAAGGAGGTCAAGGTGGAGGTGCTTGACGTGCAAGAGACCGTCCGCAAGGAAGAGGCCTCGGAAATGTTTAAATATCTGTGAACAGGCAAGGCCGCACGAATTTCGTGCGGTCTTTTTATTTTTGCATATATCCTCTGGGTGAACATATACTGTGTTGACGGGCCGGCAGCGTAGAATACGCCGGCCGAAGGAGGATGGCCTATGGAAGAATTGAACGTTCCCGTGAAGACCCATAAAATGACGATGTCCGGACGAAAAACCTGCACCTTGAGCGGCGTGAAGGACGTTCTGTCCTTTGACCTGCATGAGGTTTTGCTGGAGACGGAGCAGGGGATGCTTCTCATCAAGGGGGAAGACCTGCACGTAAGCCGGCTGACGCTGGAAAAGGGCGAGGTCGACGTGGACGGGAGGCTGGACAGCTTTGCCTATTCCGACGCGCCGCAGAGCGGGCAGCAGAAGGCGGCGTCCCTGCTCACGCGCCTGTTCCGGTAGGAGGCTTTTGTGACGCAGGAAAACGAGTTCCTCCTCCATGCCATGGAGATGGGCATATTTCTGGCCTTCGTCTATGACGTACTGAGGGTGCTGCGGCGCGTCATTCCAAGAGGCGCGGTCCTTACGTCCTTGGAGGATCTCGCCTTTTGGTGCTTCCTTACGGGGGAGGCGCTGCGGCTTTTACACTACGAAAATCACGGGATCCTCCGGTGGTACGCGATCCTTGCCACCGGAGCCGGCATCTGGGCCTATGAAAGGCTTGCAAGCCCGCTTTTCCTGAAATATGCGACGCTTGTTATGAAAAAGCTGTTGACGGGGCTTTTTCAAGTGGCTAAAATAATAGGCAAAGGAGTGAAGTGCCATGGCAGGAAGATATTCAGGCGAAAGGCAAAGGCCCGGACGCCAGAGGAGAAAAAAAGCTGCATACCGGAAGCGTCAGCAGAACCGCGTCAGCATGTTTTTGGTAACGCTGGCGGTGTTGGTCATCGTTGCGGTGATCGCGGTGAGTGCCGTGGGCCTTCAGAAAAAGATTGATGCCTACGATCAAAAGATCGCTGAGCTTGAGGCGGAGATCCAAAGGGAAGAGGAGCGGGCAAAGAAACTGGAGGAATTCCGGAAATATACCCAGACGAAGGGCTACGTTGAGAAGGTGGCTCAGGAGCAGCTGGGGCTCGTATATGACGGTGAGATCTTGTTTAAGCAGGAGCCTTAAGGCTTCTGCTTTTTTTGTCGCAAATTATTAAGGCAAACGCAACCGGATTTGACAAAAAGACAAGCCCTCACTTTCTATAATTGCAACCAAAGGACCGGAAAAGGGGGCGATTGGGATGCAGTTTGTGGAAGAGAGGATGAAACAGGGGAGAACGTGGTTTCAGGAGACGTCCGTTTGCGGCGAAAAGCTTTGCGGGTATGCGGAAAGCTTTCGGGAGCTTGCCAGAAGTTTTGAGCGAAAGGAGCCGCCCAAGGGGCTGGACCGGCGGGCGTTCTTTGAGGAGGAAAGGCTACGGGAGAATTGCGGCGTGATCGCGGGACATCTATTGGAGCTCGCGGACATCATGGATCAGACGGCTGGGGAGATGGCAGGGCTGGAACCCTTGGAGGAAAAGGTTTGGCGGCGACTTTTGCGGGAGCTTCGCGCTAAGCGTCTGATCCTGGAAGGAGCGTGCCGCATGCCCCTCCGGGAGATCACGCTTTGCCTTCGTACGGATCGGGAGGAGGCCGTGTCCGCCAGGGAGGCACAGGAGGTATTGTCGGCAGTTCTTGGGAAAAAATATTGTCTCTCACTCACGGCCAGGGAATACGTTGGGCGCGAGGCAAAATCCTTTTTGTTTGTGGAGGAACCGGTTTACGTCGCTTTTACGGGCTTTGCACGGGTGATCAAGGGGCGAGAGGAGATCTCGGGAGACAATTATTCAATCCTGCAATCGGAGCGGGGATCGGTAACGCTCCTTCTGTCGGACGGCACGGGCTCCGGAGAGAAGGCTTCCATGGGGAGCGGGTGGGTTTTGGACCTCATGGAAAAGCTTTTGGAGACGGGATATAAACCTGAGACTGCGCTCAAGATGGTGAATGCCACGGCAGTGACCAATGGCGAGGAGGTCGGGCACCCCACGCTGGACGTCTGTCAAATGGATCTGTCAACGGGAGAATGCCAGTTTTGTAAGGCCGGAGGCGCCGTCTCCTTCCGAAAGCACGGAGAGAAGGTGGATGCCATTTCCGGCGGGCAGCTTCCGCTGGGTATTTTTCAGGATTTGGAACCTCAGAGAGATCACGTCCGCCTGCGGGAGGGAGACAGCGTCATCCTCCTTACGGACGGCGTGCTGGAGGCCTTTCGCGAAAAGGGATATGAGACGGCCGTGCTGGAGTGTCTTGCGGGAATGGAGGAGTTAAGCCCCAGGGAAATGGCGGAGAAACTCATGAAGCTTGCCATTTTTGCCAGCGAGGGGAACATACGGGACGACATGACGATCCTGGTGGCAACGCTATGGAAGAATCCTTAAGAATCCCCGAAAACGTTGACTTTTTTGCGGGATTGAGCTACATTTAAATATCATGAAAAGAACAGGGCAAATCACGAAAAAGGTTTGGGAATATTGTGAAGCTCACGGGACGTTGGAACCTGGTGACAGGATACTGACAGGAGTGTCAGGTGGGGCAGACTCCGTCTGCCTCTTGTTTTTATTGCGTGAAATGCGGGAGCGCTTAAAGCTGGAGCTTCGCGTGCTTCACGTGCATCACGGGATCCGCCCGGAGGCAGACGGGGACGCGGCCTTTGTCAGGGCCCTTTGTGAGAAGCTGGAGATTCCTTTTTATCAGGTGAACGTTGACGTGCCTGCCCTTGCAAAGCGGGAAGGAATTTCCGAGGAGGAGGCTGGCCGCAAGGCGAGGTACGAGGCCTTCGAGGCGCATGCGGCTGCATGGCTGGGGGAAGACAAGACCCTGACGCCCGACTCCGACGGGGAGGCACCCGGCAACGCGTCTGACAGTGCGTCCGACAGCGCCCCCGACAACGCTCCAGACAACACGCTCAACAGTGCCCCCGGCAACGCGCAGGTCAAGATCGCCCTTGCGCATCATGCCGGTGACCGGGCGGAGACCCTACTTTTCCACCTGTTCCGGGGCAGCGGGCTAAAGGGCCTTGCCAGCATTCCTCCCGTGCGGAAGACGGCGGCAGCAGGCGTGACCGTGATCCGGCCGCTTCTTTGCCTGGAGCGGGCGGAGATTGAGGAATACTTGGAAGAAAACGGCATCACGTATTGTCAGGACGCAACGAATTTTGAGGATGCCTATGCGAGAAACCGCATCCGGCATCACGTGCTTCCCTATGCGGAGAAGGAGATCTGCAGCGGCGCCGTGCAGCACCTAAACCAGGCGGCGGAGCTCTTGGCCGAGGCGGAAGACTATCTGAAGGGACAGACGGACGCCGCGAGGGCAACTTGCGTGGAGACAAAGCAGGATGCAGTGCCTGCGCGGGAGGAGCAACCAGACGGCAAAACACAATCCAGAGCTTATTTTGTGAGGGTTCCGGAATTTGCCAGTCTTCCCCCCATTCTTCAAAAGCGCTTGATCTTAGAGCTTTTGTTGGAGCTCAGCCCGGGCGGAAAGGACGTGGGGGCAACGCACGTGGAGATGGTGCGGGATCTGTTTTCCGGGGAGAGCGGCCGGGAGGCGGACTTACCCTTCGGAATCCTTGCCAGAAGAGAATATGACAAGGTGATCATTGAGCGGAATGCAGGGGAAAATGGCGACGGCGTTGAGGCAGATTTCACGGAATTAGAGGAAATCATAGACATGACAATGCTGTCAGAAAACGAAATCATCGAAGTTCCGTGGGGGCAGGACATTTTCACGTTTCAGCGCCTCCCATATGAAAAAAAAGAGATTATTCCAGAAAAAACCTATACGAAATGGTTCGATTATGATAAAATAAAAAATACGCTTTCCATCAGAACCCGCAGACAGGGGGATTTTCTGATGATCCGCGGCGGGGAGGGGAATCCCGTCCGGAAGACGTTAAAGTCTTATTTTATAACGGAAAAGTTCCCGAGAAAGGACAGGGAAGCGTTGCCGCTTCTTGCTGAGGGGAGCCACGTGCTTTGGATCACGGGGCACCGGATCAGTGAAGCCTACAAGGTGGACGAGGGGACAAAAACCATATTGCAAGTGGAACGGAAAACAAAATGGAGGATAACGTGATGGCGGAACATGTGAGAGTACTGAAATCGGAAGAAGAAGTTGACCGTCGGATTAAAGAGATGGGCGAACAGATCAGCCGCGATTATGCAGGAAAGCAGATTCACTTGATCTGTGTCCTGAAGGGCGGAAGCTTTTTCATGTGTGAACTGGCGAAGAGAATTACGACGGACGTCTCATTAGATTTCATGAGCGTTTCCAGCTATGGGAGCGACACGAAGTCTAGCGGCGTTGTTAAGATCGTAAAGGATCTTGACGAGTCCATTCAGGGCAAGGACGTTCTCGTCGTGGAGGACATCATTGACAGCGGAAGAACCTTAAGTTACCTCATGGAAATGCTTCGCGACAGAAAGCCTGCGAGCCTTAAGCTCTGCACGCTTCTTGACAAGCCGGACCGCAGGGTGGTGAACGTTGACGTGGATTATACCGGATTCCAGATTCCGGATGAATTTGTGGTGGGATACGGTCTCGATTATGATCAGAGATACCGCAATCTCCCCTACATAGGCGTAATCAGTTTTGACTAATGGGAGGACTAGGCAGTGCCACAGAGAAAAAGCAGTGGAATAGGAACGTATTTTATATTCTTGCTGATCCTGTTTTTGATCTTGCTGGGAATCAATAAGATCACGGACAGGGCGCAGGAATACTCCAGGGAAAAGTTCATTGCGGACTTGGAGGGAAACAAAGTGACTAAGGTCGTGCTCACGCCAAACAGTGAGACGCCGACGGGATCCATTCTCGTCTCCCTAAAGGACGGGAGCATACGCAGGGTCTACGTTACAAACATACAGGAAGCCGAAGCGCTCGTCCGGAGCTACGGCATCGCGCCGGACATAGCGGACGTAAAGCGCGAGAGCTGGGTGGTGACAAGACTTTTACCGCTGCTCATCGCCATCGTGGTCGGCATCTTCCTCTTCATGATCTTCTTCGGGCAGAGCAACGAGCAGGCCAATGCCAGCAACAACAAGATGTTGGCCTTCGGCAAGAGCCGCGCGAGAATGATCAAGGACACGAAGAAGACAACCTTTGAGAACGTGGCGGGATTAAGGGAAGAAAAGGAAGAGCTTGAGCAGATCGTAGACTTCCTTAAGAATCCTGAGAAATACACCAAGCTTGGCGCGAGAATCCCCAAGGGAGTGTTGCTCGAGGGCCCTCCCGGAACTGGTAAGACATTACTTGCAAAGGCCGTTGCCGGTGAGGCAGGCGTTCCCTTCTTCAGCATTTCCGGTTCTGATTTCGTGGAGATGTTTGTCGGCGTGGGTGCCGCGAGAGTGAGGGACATGTTCGCGGAAGCAAAGAGAAATTCTCCCTGCATCGTGTTCATCGATGAGATCGATGCCGTGGCAAGACGAAGAGGTACCGGTCTTGGCGGCGGACATGACGAGAGAGAGCAGACGCTGAACCAGCTCCTTGTTGAGATGGACGGTTTCGGCGAGAATGAAGGAATCATCATCATGGCAGCGACGAACCGCGTGGACATTCTTGATCCCGCAATCCTTCGTCCCGGCCGCTTCGACCGCAAGGTCACCGTGTCCGTTCCCGACGTGGGCGGCCGCGAGGAAATTTTGAAGGTACATTCCAAGAATAAGAGCTTGGGCGATGACGTCAACCTGAAGCACGTGGCACAGACCACCGCCGGATTTTCCGGTGCTGACCTTGAGAATCTGATGAACGAGGCAGCCATCGGCGCCGCAAAGGAAGACAAGGCATTTATCTCCCAGAGCGACATCAACAAAGCATTTATCAAGATCGGCATTGGCACGGAGAAGCACAGCCGCATCGTGTCTGACAAGGAAAAGAAGATCACGGCCTATCACGAGGCCGGTCATGCGATCCTCTTCCACCTTCTGCCGGACGTTGGCCCCGTGTACACCGTCTCCATCGTGCCCACCGGCCAAGGCGCCGCAGGCTACACCATGCCCCTGCCGGAGAAGGATGAAATGTTCCTGACAAAGGGCCGCATGCTCCAGGAGATCATGGTTTCCCTGGGCGGCCGTATTGCGGAGGAGTTGATCTTTGGCGACATTACGACTGGCGCGTCCAGCGACATCAAGAAAGCCACGAAGATCGCCCGCAGAATGGTTACGAGATACGGCATGTCCGAAAACATTGGCGTGATCAGCTACGATACCGATGACGAGGAAGTCTTCATCGGACGCGACCTGGCACACACGAAGTCCTTCAGTGAGGCCGTGACCGCCCAGATCGACGTTGAAGTGAAGCAGATCGTAGATGACTGCTATGCAAAGGCAAAAGAGATGATCCAGGGCCAGATGGAAGTGCTGCACGGATGTGCAAAGCTCCTTCTCGAAAAGGAGCGAATCACCCGCGAAGAATTCGAATCGCTGTTTCAGAAACCGGCTGCTTCTGCCTCCGTACTAGGTTCCGGATTGGGTTTGTAATAATTTTGTAACAATTTAACCAAAAGACCTTTGGTAGAATTGCACAAAATTCGATACTCGCTTTTATGAACTTTGTGAATTTTGAGACTATGCAAAAGTATTGGGGGATGATATTATAATACACGTAACCCCCCAATACATTATAGTTTTTGCTATACCCCATAAGAAAGAAATACCTTCTCTGAAACAGGCTACCCCCAAGTAGCCTGTTTCACTTTTAAAACCTTTTTATCCCCTTTTATTTTCTGACATATAATGATAAAATAATGGATGATAAAATAGTATCGCCTAACCGGCGAAACAAGAAGGAAGCGCTAAGCATGGATTTCGGTCTGCAATACATTGGCTCCATGAGGCCAGTTTTTAATCTAAGGGCGTTGTTTTCAGATACGACGGAGCACTACGTGACGCCGGCGGAACCGGCAGGATATGACCTGATCACGATCAGGTTCCGCACGGCCAAGAATAACGTGGACGTCGTCTACCTTGTGACGAAGGGAAAAAAGATCCAGATGAGCAAGGTAGAGACCATAGATGACTTTGATTATTACGCCTGTGAATATCAGCTGGAAAACGAGAAATTCTGTTATCACTTCGAGATCCGCACGGGTACGTTGGTTGCCTATTATGACGTGAGAGGCCTTTCACATGAACCCAATGAGTATTATGACATTCCTGTCATTCCTGGATTCAAGACGCCAGACTGGGCGAAGGGCGCCGTAATGTACCAGATTTACGTGGACCGTTTCTGCAATGGCGATCCCTCCAATGACGTATTGACGAATGAATATTGCTACATCAACGAGCCCGTGCAGAAGATGGAGGACTGGTATCAGTATCCCTCCGCCATGGACGTGCGCGAGTTCTACGGCGGCGATCTGCAGGGCGTCATCGACAAGATGGACTATCTGCAGGGTCTTGGCGTCGAAGTGATTTATTTCAATCCGCTGTTTGTTTCCCCGTCTAATCATAAATACGACATTCAGGACTATGATTATATCGATCCGCACTTTGGCAAGATCGTTTCGGACGAGGGCGAGCTTCTGCCCCCCGGACAGAAGGAGAACCGCCAAGCGAGCCGTTATATTGACCGCGTGACCAACAAGGCGAATCTTGAGGCCAGCAACCAACTCTTTGCGAAGGTGGTGGAAGAGGCGCACAAGCGCGGCATGAAAGTCATTCTCGATGGCGTTTTCAATCACTGCGGCTCCTTTAACAAGTGGCTTGACCGCGAGCGCATCTATGAAAATGCCAAGGGATATGAACCGGGCGCTTTCGTGGACAGCGAGAGTCCTTACCGCAACTACTTTGACTTCAAGAGCGAGACGGCATGGCCGTACAACGAGACCTACGACGGCTGGTGGGGTCATGACACCCTTCCGAAGCTGAATTACGAGGGCTCAAAAAAGCTGGAAGAATATATCCTAAACGTGGGACGCAAGTGGGTTTCGCCCCCGTACAACGCGGACGGCTGGAGACTGGACGTGGCGGCGGATTTGGGCCACAGTCCGGAATATAACCATCATTTCTGGCAGGAGTTCCGGAAGGCCGTGAAGGAAGTGAAGCCTGATGCGCTGATCCTTGCAGAGCACTATGGCTGCACTCGCGACTGGCTGCAGGGAAATGAATGGGACACCGTCATGAACTACGATGCCTTCATGGAGCCCGTGACTTGGTTCCTCACTGGCATGGAAAAGCATAGCGATGACTTCCGCGAGGATCTTCTGGGTAATGCGGAGGCCTTTTGGGGTGCCATGCGCCATCACGGCGCAAACTTTGCCATGCCCAGCTGGCAGGTGGCCATGAATGAGCTTTCCAACCATGATCATTCGAGATTTCTGACCCGCACCAACCACAAGGTTGGTCGCACGGGGACCCTGGGCCCCCAGGCTGCGGAACAGGGCGTGAACAAGGCCGTTTTCATGGAGGGCGTTGTGATCCAGATGACCTGGATGGGCGCACCGACCATCTATTACGGCGACGAGGCCGGACTTTGCGGCTTCACCGATCCCGATAACCGCCGCACCTACCCCTGGGGCAGGGAGGACGTCCAGCTCATCAATTTCCACAAGGACGTTATTCACCTGCGCACCGTGCACGACGAGCTTCGTCGCGGGTCCCTTGGCCACGTGGATGCGGGCTATCAATACCTGGCGTACGGCCGGTTCCACAAGGACGGCCAGTGCCTGATCCTCATCAACAACAGTGACGCGCCGCAGGAAAAAGAGGTTGATGTCTGGGTACTCGGCACGCCCAAGACCGGCCGCATGCGCACCCTCATCCAGACCAGTGAGGAGGGCTACACCCTTGGCGGTCCGGAGTATGAGATGCATGCAGGCCGCATTCATATCACCCTGCCGAAAACCTCCGCGACGATCCTAAAATATGATCGTCACGAGCCCATTGCTGCAGAGGACCCCCCTGCTGCCGCACCGGCCGAGCCCGAGGTTTTGACGCCGGAGGAAGAAATGCGCCGGAAACGGAGATTTATTTATTAAATTACACCTTGCAATTTGCACGGACTTATGATAGAATTTCTACTTGTCAGACATGGTGCGCATTACATTTTGATCAGTCCCGAGGATGCCATGTTTGCACTTGGATGGGTTCCCGAGTGGCCAAAGGGGACAGACTGTAAATCTGCTGCAAATTGCTTCGGTGGTTCGAATCCACCCCCATCCATTCGCGCAAGATCCTGCGCATCGTTTGCCAGACCTCTTGGCCTGCGCCCGATGCGTACGAATAACGATACTTGCGTGATGCGTTTGCTGGCATGGCGGAATAGGCAGACGCAAGGGACTTAAAATCCCTCGGTGGCAACACCGTGCCGGTTCAAGTCCGGCTGCCAGCAGTTATAGTGTTTTTCGAAAAGCCTGAGAATTCGCGGTTCTTGGGCTTTTTACTTTTAAATTCTATCATGTAATTTGGTGTACTCATCGCCGGAGATGATTTTCACCATCAAGCCAAACTTCCGAACAATTTTTTTGACACGTTACCAATGGCGGAGTAGGCTTCTCGGGGTTTTTGCTTTGATATTTTGGCGAGTTATAGGCTTTTTTATGTCTTTAAGTGTCTTGATATTTTAAACAGGTGTATGTAAAATATAACTATTGGTATGTCTTTTGAACGGATTATTCGATTTGACTTGGAGAGGTGGAAACAATGGATAGAGTGAAAGGCGTATTAAATTATAAAAAACCTATGTTTTGGATCATATTGGCAGGTGTGGTTGCCTGCATTGCGTTGTCAATTTGCTTTTTGACGAACTCTCAAAAGGAGGGGGCCGCCGAGCAGGAAGAAGTTTTGCCGGAAGCGGACGGGAATTCTGAAACTTTAGCCCAGGAAACAATGCCGGAAGCGGACGGGAATTCTGAAACTTCAGCCCAGGAAACAATGCCGGAAGCGGAAAAGCCGTCGGAGGAAGTGAAACCGGCCCTTGAATCGCATGAGGAGCAACTGAAAAAAAGCGTAAATAAACGGATAAAAGGCGTCGACGGCGTGATTGGCTATTGGGGTTATGCAGATTATGATGGCGACGGAAACAAAGAGGCCTTTGCCCAAATAAAATCGGGGAAGGAAGGAAATGATGGAAGTTATTCTGAATTGTATTTTGTAGATTCCTATGGTTTGGTTACGACCACCGTCGGAAAGTTTTCCCGATATTATTTTCAACCTGTTGACGTAGATATTTGTCAGGTACTTACGACTCCGGATGAAAAGAGTGTTTTTGCCATCGACGAGACAGACTGGAAGCAGGGTGTAACGCGGGTTTTTGGCGTGAAAGATGGAAAACCTTATGAGATGACCATATCAGAAATGGATGAATTGCATGGCATTTATCAGGAAGATGGAAAGATATGGACGATCCCGGACAAGTATTCGGAATCCTATGTGGATGGAGCAAAAATTGTGCTCCAATATGAGAATGGTGAATTTACGGCTTTAGAGTATAATGCTGAGATTGCTTTATACAAAAAGTATTGTTCAGCAATGGATGAGAATGAAATCGTCTATCGATGGCGTTATGATGACTATGACGGTAATGGAACGAAAGAAGCATTTGCAGTAATATCACCCATAGATAATACTGGGGTGGTTAAGAGGATTGATTATATCGATGCCGAAGGGAATGTTACGGAAGCTGCTGATGATGGCGATGGTTTACAGAGTGAATACGTATTTACGGCGCCGGATGGAAAGAGGTTTTTTGAATACGCAACGGGAACCGGAGCGGAAAATTGTTACAGGACTTTGGGAGTAAAGAACGGGAAACCGTATGAACTGCAGTTTTCTGGCTATGAATGTAAATATAATGACGGCATACGTGAGAAGAATGGTAAGTTCTATACGACGGCAGGAAGTTATTGTACTGAGGATGATCCCCTGTATTCTTATATCCTGACTTACGAGAATGGCGAATTCTACCCACCGAATGAGTATTATTTCAATTATGTTGGAACGGTGTTATATCAATATGTCGGCATGGACGAGAATATTGTTATTCCGAGGAAATGTCAGGATGGGACCGTATTCACGGAAATTACGGACGAGAATTATCAGGGATATGGCCATGATTTCACGTGCATGGGATTACGGGGATTCCGGAGAGACGAGGTAAACTTCAAGAGCATTGAGATTCCGGAAACCATCACTAAAATTGCGGATGGAACGGTGGGATTTGACGAGAAGGGAACGAAATTTGAAAACTTCACGATTCGCTGTAAGAGTGGCTCAGAAGCAGAGAGGTACGCTAAGGCAAATGGTTTCTTGATCGAGTATTATGAATAAAACCACCGATTGGCAGAATTATTGGCTTGGGACCGAAAATATGGAGTATGCCGATGGACGTCAACGATAATATTTCAGTTTTATTGACTAAGGCTAATGAAAGCAAGTAAATTACGTAAGAACTCAAAGAAGAATATTTGCTATTGAAGGGAACGTAATTCCTTTGAAAAGGAGAATAAGATGAAACAAACACTCGATAAATTGAGATTCTTACTAAAAAATATCGGCCAGGAAGATATCATACAAAAACCGGCAACAATGGCAGAGATCTTTGAATGTGAAAAGAAATATCATTCACCAATGCCAGAGGAGATAAAAGAATTCCTTATGTTTTCAAACGGATTTGAATATGGCATGCAATTGCTCGAGCTTCGTTCCGTAAATATGATTTTCCCTTCGAAATATTCAGGAGTTGTGCCCGATGGTTGGTTGAAGCTTGGTTCTTTGCTATACGGTTCGGCAGATCTTGTTTCTGATGAAAACGGAGTTCTTTTTGTACATGACAAATGCAGAGACGATGACTCTAAACTAAGGGAATTTTCGCTGAAATCGTGGATGGAAGAACATGTTTTTTATTATGCTGAAAATGACGGTATTAACAAGCCGCTCTATTACGTAAAAAAGGTTCTTGAAAAAGCTGGCTTAACAAAAAAGCTTAATGCTCCTGCTTCAGCTCAGAACATCACTGAATGGGAAAAGAACCATAATGCACTTATCCCGGCAGAAATCAAAGAGGTTTTAAAGTTTTCGAATGGCTTTCGATATGGCGTTGCAGCGCTTGAAGTTTCTTCACTTGAAGAAATAACATTTGTTAAAAACTGGGATATCGTACCGGAGGGGTGGATTAAACTTGGTTCAGTTATAGGAGATGGCGCTTATTTGGTTTCAGATGGAAAAGGGGAACTTTTCTTAGCTGATCACGAGAACCACGAGGAACCTCTTCGTAAGCTTTCATTGAAAGTATGGATTGAAAATCATATATTGGAAATGGTTGAAGAGGATTGCGACATAGATAGAAGAGACATGCTTGTTGAATTAGGATTATGGCAGCCTTTACTTTGATAATTTAGACGGCTTTGTCAATGAAATCGCAATATAATGTGATTGCGAAGCACTTATGTCCAAATTGTTAACAGCGCGTTAAACTGGAATTCAAAAGTCTATTTTGATATTCCAACGAGAAGGCAGCAGATGCATAAAAGAAAACTTGGCAAAAGGTAGACCAATAGGTGAATTCCTACTATATCAAAGACATTGTGGAGATATGGATCTCGTTGGATTTCGTCCGTAGGATCTAAGAATGACGGCTGGTGGAGATTGAGTTCTCTGCTAGTCGTTCTTTTTTTTGTTCCGAAAATATAGTATGGGTGGTATAATAAACATGACATACAGTTGTCGTGTTGTGTTTGTTATGATATGAACGGAGCGTGAGAGATTATGAAGATAGACAGGTTGATTGGGATATTGTCAATCTTACTGCAGGAAGAAAAGACAACGGCTCCTGAACTGGCGGAAAGGTTTGAAGTATCCCGCAGGACGATAAACCGGGATATTGAGGACCTTTGTAAAGCGGGAATTCCTATAAGGACTGTTCAGGGTACCGGCGGCGGCATCAGCATTATGGATGGATATCGTATGGACAGGACGATTCTGACATCAAAGGATATGCAGATGATACTTGCCGGACTTCGCAGTCTGGACAGTGTAAGTGGAAGCAGCTACTATGGACAGCTGATGGAGAAGATCCAGACCGGATCATCAGAGTTTATCAGTGGCAGGGACTCTATGCTGATCGATCTATCCTCATGGTATAAAGGATCTCTTGCTCCAAAGATTGAGGTCATCCAGAGAGCAATAGAGAACAGGCATCTTATACGGTTTGATTATTATGCACCATCCGGAGATAGCAATCGAAGGATAGAACCATATTATTTGGTTTTTCAATGGTCAAGCTGGTATGTATGGGGCTGGTGTTTAGAGCGCAAAGATTACAGGCTGTTCAAGCTGAATCGTATGGATCGGGTTGCTGAAACTGATAAGGAATTTGCTTGTCGGAATGCA
>JAEEGL012648013.1_pt1 | contig 40788 bp, 31 predicted proteins | sample 9134231 | NCBI WGS metagenome assembly JAEEGL01 (sample SAMN16246548, study PRJNA631951) | gut metagenome | biome: gut microbiome; feature: rumen; material: fiber-attached | host: Bos | place: Iran: Karaj | collected 2018-10
CTTGGTACTGGATTATCATTCACTGGTGCACTTGGTACTGGATATGTATTTACTGGTGCACTTGGTACTGGATTTGTATTTACTGGTGCACTTGGTGCTGGATTTGTATTCACTGGTGCACTTGGCACTGGATTTACCTGTGCATTTTGTTCTATATTATTATTTACATCATTATTCATAATTCACTCTCCTATTATTATTTATATTATAACAAATATTTTTAATAAAAAGAACTGTATATTTTTTTATTTATTACATTTAACGTAAATAAAAAATACATATAAACTATGTATCTTATATTACTATAGCAAATAAATTGCCTGAACCTTTATTTACTAATTTACCTATTGTTTGTTGTAATTTAAATCTTGCACCTTCTGGCATTAATGATAATTTAGCTTGTATACCTTCTTTAACTATTATATCTAGACTCCTACCAAATATTTCACTTTTCCATACATTATCTTTATCTTTCATAATACTATCTATTAGTTCTTTACATTGTACTTCTGTACCTATTATAGGTTCAAATGAAGATTCTACATCAACTCTAATCATATGTATAGAAGGAGCTATAGCCTTTAATTTTATACCATACCTACTACCTTGTTTTATTACTTCTGGTGTTTCTAATTTCATATCACTAAGTGTTGGATTAGCTACACCATATCCAGTACTTTTAACCATATTTAAAGCGTCTTTCACTTGATCATATGCTTTTTTAGCCTCATTAAATTCTTGAAATAGACTAATTATATCAGCTCTACTATTTACTTCAACACCAACTATTTCTTTTAATATATCACTATATAAATCTTCAGGTGCTTCTAAATTAATAGTTACTATTCCTGTAGATGCATCTACATTAGATATATATGATTTAGATATATATTTACAATTTGTAAAATGACTATTAATAGTATCTATATCTCTTAGTTTATCTACTTCTACAATACTTTCTTTTATAGTATCTATATATATTTTCTTTAACCAATGATTAGGATTTAGACTAGCTATCCAATCAGGCATATTTACTTCTACTTCTAATATAGGAAATTCATATAAAGCTTGTCTTAATATATTATATATATCTTGTTCATCTATATTTTCTATATTAATAGGCATTATAGGAATATCATATTCTTCTTCCATTCTACTAGCTAGATTATTAGTTTCTGGTAACATTGGATGAGCAGAATTAAGTAATACGATAAATGGTTTACCAATACTTTTTAATTCACTAATTACTCTTTCTTCTGCTTCTACATAAGAATCTCTTTTAATTTCACCAAATGAACCATCTGTAGTTATTACTATACCAATACTAGAATGATCCTTTATTACTTTTGATGTTCCTATTTCAGCAGCTTCTATAAATGGTATTTCTTCATCATACCAAGGTGTTCTAACCATTCTAGGCCCATTTTCATCCTCATATCCTTTAGAACCTTCTACTACATACCCAACACAATCTACCATTCTAACACTAGTAGTAAAACCATCTATTTTAATAGATGCAGCTGTACTAGGTACAAATTTAGGTTCTGTAGTCATAATAGTTCTTCCTTGAGCAGATTGTGGTATTTCATCTAAACACCTTTTTTTCATATATTCATCTTCTATATTAGGTACAACTAAATTCTCAATAAATTTCTTTATAAATGTAGATTTACCAGTTCTAACAGCACCTACTACACCTAAATATATTTCTCCAGATGTACGTGTTGTTATATCCTTTATAATATCTATTTTATCCATTTTTCCCCTACTTTCTTTATACAAGTATATGTATATATAAAAAAAATAGTACACATATTTGTGTACTATAATTATGGTTCTAATCTATTTGGTCCTCTAAATAAGAACATTGTTTCTTTAAGTGATGGAAGTCCAAGTAGTAACATAGTAAGTCTATCTACTCCAATAGCAAATCCTCCATGTGGTGGACATCCATATTTAAAGAAATTTAAATAAAATTTAACATCTTCTCCAAGACCTTTTTCTTCAGCTTGTTTCTTTATTATTTCATATCTATGCTCTCTTTGTGCACCTGTTGTAATCTCTGTTCCTCTCCATACTAAATCATAACCTAAAGGTATACCATTTTCATCTCTCATATGATAAAAAGCTCTTTTTGCAGCACTAAATCCAGTAATAAATATAAATTCATGTCCATATTCTTCCATTGCATATTTAGATATTAATGTTTCAGTTTCTGAATTCATATCTCCAACATCATCAGTTGGTATTTTATAATCATATCTTTTCTCTAATTCTTTATATACATCTTGTAAATCTATTCTAGGAAATGGCTTAGTAGGTATTACAACTTCTTTATCAAATACTTCTTTAATTCTATCTCCATACTTTTCTTTAACTTTAGTTAATCCTGCTATTAATATATCTTCTTCCATATCCATTACATCTGATACACTATCTATATAAGAAAATTCAATATCAAATGAAGTATATTCAGTAGCATGTCTATAGGTATTAGAATTTTCTGCTCTAAATACAGGTGCTAACTCATATACTCTATCTAATCCACTAGCAAGTGCCATTTGCTTATAAAATTGTGGAGATTGAGCTAAATATGCTTTTCTATCAAAATACTTAAGTTCAAAAACATTACTACCAGATTCTGATGCAGCACCTATTGTTTTAGGTGTATGTATTTCACAAAAATTCTTAGTATCTAAAAACTCTTTTATACCACTCATCATACAAGATTCAATTTGTCTTATCAACATATTTCTTTCATTTCTCATATCTAAAAATTTATAATCTAATCTTGTATCTATATTTACACCATCTAAGTTATTATAATCAAATGGTAATTCTAATGCTGTAGATAATATTTCAATATTCTCTGGAACAATTTCAATTCCTCCTAATTTAACAGCATCATTTTTATTCAACATTCCTTCTACTTTTATAACAGAATCACGACTTACATTTGACATCAACTCAATCATATCCTTATTTTTTTCTTCACTTTTTTCAATTGTAAGTTGCACTTTACCTGTTGAATCTCTTAATATAATAAACATAACCCATTTTTTATCTCTTATAGTATCTATAAAACCACTAAAAGTTATATTTTCTCCAACATGACTTTCTAATTCATTAACAAATAATTTTTTCATACTTCAACTCCTTTAAAAAGAATACACTTATTATTTTAATCATTTTTTTATATAAAATCAATAATAATCGCTAAAAAAGAGAATTACAATTCTCTTTTTAGATTACTGCATAAAATGCAAATGTTTTGTTTGCCACTTTTTTAATTTAATTCCTACCCAAAATCCATATATTCCAAGTGTAATTATGGTAAGAAATAACCATTTAATCCAATTACCTAATAATTGTAATGCTGTACCATCAAAAATTAATCTTTTGCCATTTATAACAGTATGTTTAGCTTCCCATCTATAAATCATACATATGGCCCAAGGATAGCATATTCCAAGTGTAATTATAGTAACTATAAAACCTAATATTTTCCAACCAATAAGCTGTAATAATCCACCATCAAAATAGGATTCATTATTTATATTATTTCCTTGTACTAAATTTTGATTATATTGATTTACATTATTATCCATATTATTACTTACTCCTATACATCTCATTATCTAAATCATTTATCATTTGACTTAAATCTTTTAATTTATTATTTTTTTTCAATGTAGATTTTAAATCACATACTAATTCATCCCATTCAGGATCACCTGCGTTCATAGGTTCATCACAATACATAGGTTTCATATAGTATTCAATAGAATTACCTATAGTATTCCAATCAAAATTATAATCTTGATATTCATCTGGTATTGTAGCTTTATATATTCTATCAAAATTAATTACAAATCCAATAGTACCTGCTATAGCATTAGGGTAATGCTGAAATCCAAATTCACCTGTATCTGGATTTACAAAAGTAATACCACCCATATTATTTTTTTCTAAACATAAACTACTTGTTCCATGCCCAGTTTCTAATTCATGTATTGAGAGCATAGTATATATTATTTCTTCATTATTTATCCCTAATGCATTAGCAAATTTAACAATATACATTTCCATTTCATCTTCTGTTAAATTATTAGGTTCAACATATAAATCTAAATATAAATTATCAGTATAATATTCATATACTAGTCTCATAATAGTTTCTTCTTTATTATTATTATTTGATATATCTATGTAATTATCATTATATATCTTAGATACTAATTCTTCATCAAAATTATAGTAATCACAATATTCTTTAAGCATATTATATATCAAATTAATATCTTTATCATCTTGTTCATTATCTACAATATTTGGAGTATCATTAGTTAAAAGATTTGGGAAATCAGTTATATCATTATTAGATTCTTTTGTAACATTATTAACTATAGTAGAATCATTTACATTATCCATATTATCTAAGTATTTAGACAATTGATTATAATTTATAACTTTTATACTACCTGCTAGAATAGTAAGTGCTACTGGATATATAACAATATTTTTAGCTTTATTAGTACCATTTTTAATTATTTTTTCTATATCATAATCAAAATTTAAATATTTAAAATATTCTTTATTATTTAAATAATCTTTAAATAATACTTTTTTACTTTTTTTATTACTTTTTCCATTTATATAAACATTTTCTTGAACAAATATTTCTAAATCATTATCTATATATTTGGCTGATACTATTTTATACTTCTTTATATTATATATCAATTTATTTAAATCAATTTCTGTTTCTATCTTATCAGTACCTATCCATTTATCTCCTACTTTTCTTATAACCATCATAATATCACCCCTATTAATAATTAAACATTATTATTTTTCTAATACATCAAAACTTTCTACATATTGGGTTAAAATAGGTATTCCATATTCTATTAAATAACAATAATTATCATTAATATCATTATCTAAAATGTTATTAGCAACTATAACATCTTGTTTTAATATATCCTTTCCTACCCATATACTATCTGATTTTTCTATTACTTCTTTATACCATAACTCTTTATAATTCTTCTTTATCGCTATATAATCATCTATAATTATTATATTAATTATATTTAACTTTGTAGTTCTATTTAATAATTCTATAAATTTATCTTTGTTATTTATACTATTATAGAATTTATTAAATCCATTAATAAATATAGTTCTATGTCTTAATTCAGTATTATCTTCATCAATATTATATATCTTATTTACGTAATCATATAATAATTCAATATATTTATCAAAATCACTATCAATATAATTTAAATTATTAATTTCTTTAATTCCATTATCTTTGTTACTATCTATAACAATAACATCATTTTTATTTAAATATGCATATTGTTTTATTAATGGATTTACAAATTTAGATATAACTTTCATATCAATACCACTTATAATATTTATATTTTTATCATCAAAATTATATTTAATCATTTTTAAATCATTATTATATCCAATAATCATTTCTTTAGTCTTACCTAATTCATGCTTAACATGTTTAAACGTTAATTTATCTGGTAATATTTGAATATTTAGTTTACTTTCATTATATTCTTTTGAGCACTCATTACATTGTGTATTTACAAATGATTTAAATTCTTTGTTTTTAGGATTAACATATGCTGTTTGAAATTCACATATTATATCATCTTTTATACATAATCCTCTACCTAAATAATTATATGGATAAATATTAATTTTTTCATTAAATATTTTTTCATAAGCACTATTATTATCTTGTTTTAAAACATATTTTTGTCCTATTTTACGACTTATATTATCTGATATCATTAAAGAATTTGTAATTATAAATGATATACCATAATTATTTGAATTTAAAATACTAATTATATTATCTACATATTTACTATATTTAATACTAAACATTTCATAATTATTAATTACTATAACTATCATAGGTATCATATTATTAGTATTTGTTACATACTCATTATAATCATTATAATCTTTAAACATTTTCTTTCTTTGTTCAATTTGAGTATCTATTAATTTAAACAAATTTCTTACTTTATCATTTTGATTATCACAAATAATATCCATTACTAATGGACAATTTTTAAATGAACTAAGCTTACTTTCATTTAAATCTATAATATAATAATTTACTTCCTGAGTTGTATATAAATACATTGAAGAAAATAACATAGAACTAATAAACATTTCATACTCATTTTCTATTACACTATATATTAAAGCATGTGTATTTAAATTAATAGTTAGTAAATTATGTGTATGATTATTTAAATTTTCATATTCTCCTACTACAGGCTCAATACTATATTTTATAGTATTATACTGATATTTATCTATTAAAGTTGCTACAGTGTTATAATCATTTAATTTATCTAAAATTATATTCTTTACTTTAATAGTTTCACTTTCACACACTTTATTTAAATAATTAATTATATTATTTGATTCAGTATTATCTATATCTACTTTGTCAAAAATAAGAAATTTGTCTTTTTTCTTTATTATTTGTCCAATATTATTAATAAAATCTATACTAGTATCTATATCTAACATATCTAGATTAGATCTATATATATATTCACCATTAGCGCTCATTCCAAGTATTATTTCATCATCTTTATTTTTTAAATAAAACTGTCCAGGATGATTAACAATATTATCCATATTATTTAAATTATACATTAATATTTTACTATTAAATATATCTATATTTTGCGTAATTTCAGTTTTATTAGATGTAAATACATAATGTATACCTAGTGTTGGTCCAATATGACTTATTTTTAATATATTATTAATAAAATTAGGATAATCACTTTCTAATTGTTCATATTCGTCAATTATAACGAATAAATGAGGTATAGCTTTCTTTACTAAACCACTATGATATAATTGTTGATACTTATATATATTCATATCATCTTGATTATATTTTTGTGCTATTTTAATAAATTGTTTTTGTCTACTAATTAATTCAGACTTAAATGAATTAATAAATCTTTTTAATTCATAAGAATTATATTGTATTGTACCTGTAACATGTTCTAATCTATTATTAAAAGTATCATATAATTTATTATTATTACATAATATTAAAAATTGTACATCTTTAGGACTATAATTAATAGCCATTGATAATATATATGAAATAATAAATTCTGTTTTACCACTACCTGGTATTCCCTCAATTAATGTATGTGAACCATTAAAATCTTTATGTAAATCTAATAATATATCATTACCATATATATCAATACCTATCTTAGTTTTTAAACTTACTTCAGTATTATTATCATTCCATCTATTATATGAATTTAATTGTTCTAATGAATTAACATTATACATTTGAAGTATTGAATACCTATTAGGTAATTTATTTTTCTTAATATCTAAATAATTATTAGCTAATATATCAAAACACTTATACATATCTATTTGAGTATCAAAATCAATTATAAAATTACTAGTACTACCATTTAACTTATTTTCATAATAAATAGAATTATCTTCATCTAAACAAATAATATCTTCACATTTTTCTATATTACTATTCATATTATTATCAACAATAATTATACTAAAATTATCATTATTATTAATTCTATTAATAAATTCATATCTATACAATTCATCTATATTATTTATAATTACTACATAATATGAACAATTATCATTATTCTTTAATTGATTTAATAAATAATTACCAACTTGTTTAATTTCATAATCATTAGTTGCAAAAAATCTAATATCTTTATTATTACTAAAACAATGTGGTAATATCTTTAAATATTTATATTCTTCTTTATATTTATCATTAGTTAACATAACTATTTTTAAATCATCATATCTATGAAGTGTAGCTAATTGAATTAATAATTGTCTTAAATATAATTTATTATATTTATTTTTTCCTATTATACCTAATGTATTAATATTTTTTAAATTAATTACAAATGGCACATTATTAAGTTCTGCATAAGTTATAATATCATCATGTTTTATACTTATATTTGATTTTATATTACTAGTACCCAATACTATATCTAAAAAATCTTTATCTATCCTCTTTCTACACCATAATAAATCATTATTATTTAAAATAATATCCTGACACTTTATAAAAGTAATACTTCTATCATTTAGTATATCTTTTTGAGTATTAATTTTATTACCTATTATTTCTTTTTGTTCATCTAAATATTCTTGATATTTTTTATTATCTTCATCTATCTTATTTTCATTATATTTTTTTATTATTAATGGCCAAAATATTAAACTAATCATTACAACAATAGATATTATTATTCCAATATATATAGAATTAATAATTGAAATAAATAATATCATTATACTTATTATTAATATAGTAATCATTGGACCATAAATAATTTGTAATGATAGTATATTAGATTTCTTATCCTGTTCTTTTATTTCTATACTTGAATCTATATTTTCTCTTTCCTGTCTAAATTTATTATAAATAAAATCTTTACTTTTAGGAATATTAAAATCTACCACAGTATCATCATTATTTATATCTAATAAAATATTTTGATTAATATGACTTATTTTTTCTTCATTTAATCTACATTTTACTAAATTATTTGGATTATTTACATAAACATAATTAATATCATTTTCAATACATAATATAATTTTTAAGCCGCCTATAAATATAACATCACCATTATTTAATGATTTCTTTTTTTGTATACGCTTATTATTTACAAATACTCCTAATCTACTATTATTATCAAGTAATATATATTTATTATTATTATAAACTATTCTAGCCTGTATCTTATCAATACCAAAATTATTATAATAAATATGATTATCATTACTATTACCAATTATAATATCATTCAAATTATTAATATTATATTTTTTATAAGTAGTATCGTATATTGGAGAACAATAAATTAATATATATTTATTATTCATTTTATCTTTTAAAAGATAAAATGAATAATCTTTTAGATAAGCATGTTCTTTTTCTTGGTTATTTTCTATAATAGTATAGTTAGAATTACTTAATAAACACCATTTACCATTTAGTGCCTCAATGTTTATTATTTTTTCTTCTTTATTATTAATTATATCTTTTATCCAATAATTACCTAATATTTTATTTGGTAATACTATTTTACTAATTATATTTTCTTTTATTAAACCTACTACCATACTAACACCTTATCTTATTCTAAAATAATTATAACAAAAAATAGGTATTAATTAAATACCTATTCACTTAATTTACAATTTATATATTTCTACTACTAATTATATCATCTGCAGAAACTCTAGATGACTGTTGCAAGTTATTTACACTTACATCTGTATGTTTAACTGAACCATTTGTTTCAAACTTTGTACTAATATTTTGTAAAGTGCTACTATTATAATCACCAACTTGTCTTGACTCAGTAGCTTTTGTATCTCCAACATTCATAGACATTAAATCACCACTATTAAATGAGACCTGTCTTTTTACATCATTAACATCAGTAGAAGTAATTTTCTCCAATGATACATCACCTATATTTACTGATTTACTTGAATTATTGAAATTACTATCATCAGCCTCATTTGATTTAATATTCATATCAACATTAAAATCAGCATCAACAGTTGCTGTATTACCTAATACAGCAGTATCCGTATATTCATCTTTTGATACATCACCTTGTTTTATTGAATCAACTGTTGTTGTTGATGTATTATCTAATACAGCAGTATCTGTATATTCATCTTTTGATACATCACCTTGCTTTATTGAATCAGAATTAACTACATTATAAATTAAATCAGTATTATCAATTTGTTCAACATTTACATCAGTCTTTTCATCGATAGTCGTATTAGAATCATTAATATCAGCACCAGCAAATTTATTCATATCATTTTCTTTAATCTTAATATCATTTTGTGAATCAATATTAACTTTAGTTATACAATTTCTTTCTATGTTAGCTTTTAAATTAGGTATAATTGGCTGAATTGAATAAGAAACATTTAATAGTTTTTCATCAACACTAACTTGATTAATTGAACATGCATCGCTAATTGAATTCTCAGTTACTCTTTTTATATTACGGTTTATATCATCTATTTTAGAAGCTAAATATTCAGAATCATCTTTAATACCATATAAATCATTAAATACTTCGTCTATTACATATTTATATCCATACTGATAAGGAACAACACAATTATTCATATCATCAATTCCATAATCAGCGCACCTACATATACTTTCTAAACTTCCTATTGCAGAATTATTTTTTGAAGAATCAAAAGTAATATCTAAATCACTAGAAGAATATCCTTCATTACATAGTACGTTTTCTAATTGTTCATTATATTTTTCTATATTATTTTGATATTGATACAATGAATTACATAATTCACTAATAATATTTTTATCTTCATTAACTTTATTGATATATGCTTCAGCTGCAACATCCATCCAACAACTTTTTAAAGAATCTATATCCATAAATACTTCTTCTTGTTTTTTTACATATTCATCTAATTTTTTTCTAACTTTTTCACATCTTACTTTTGATTTCTCAATATTATATCTAAAATTTGTCATTTTATCACCCTTATAAAGAATTCATATCATCAATAAGAGTTGGTACAACTGTATCCCAAATCTTATTTTTGTTATTTTCTATTCGACTTCTTAACGCATTCAAATCCTCTTCTTTATAGATTTTTCCATTAATAGCCAATCCCCCATGTAAATTTCTTTCACATTCATCTATAGACCTAATCATATTATCAAGATTACGACCTACATCTTTCATATATTCAAGCAATTCATTATAAAAATCCCAATCACTCATATATTTTTCCTCCATATTCTTAAATAATCACCATGAATTATTTCAGAGTGATTATTTAAAAATAGTAAGTAAATTACTATTTTTAATTCATTGAAGTAGCACCAGCTACTTGATTATTAATATCGTTTGTTGCTGAAGTAGCTTCTTCAGAAATTTGATTAGATTGTCTATTGTAAGCTTCAACTAATTCTTTTAATGTATTATCTTTAAAACTTGTAACAACTTTTACTAATTCAGCTACACTAGTTTTAACACTTTCAATAAATTTAGAAATTCCCATGTCTCCATCTGCAGATTGGAATGCAGTTCCAACACTTACTTTTTCATATGCTTGATTTACAGCTTCTGTAATTGTGTTAACATATGTATCAATTTGTCCTTCTAATGCATTTGCAGAATTTTGACTTGTAAGACCCATTTGGTCAGTTTCACTAAATGCTTGTTGATCAAGTGGTAAATCTAAAACTTGATCTCCTGTTTGAGATGCAGCATAATCTGCTATTGTTGCTGCAGCTACACCATCCATTCCTTGTGATAAACCTGATTGGAATTCATTGTATGCTTGAGCTGCTGCTACTAAAAATGAACAAGCAGTATTTCCTAAAACATTACAATTTGTAAATACTTTATTTAATTCTGTTGCCATTTTTCCTTCGAAAGCATTTTCATCTACTCCGACCCAGTTAGCTCTAAAAGTAGTTTTGAATTCTCCCCAACCACCTTCGATTGCTGTTTTAACTGCAGCAGTAGCGCTTTCAATTTCTTCTGTCATTCTTTTTACTTCGCTTACGTTATAACTATTCATTTATTTAATCTCCTCCTTAATTTTATTAAGGTATAAATTAGAACCTGTAACTATTTCATAACTTTGATTTTCATAACCCATTTTTATATCGCTTAAAGCGGTACAATATCTTTGTATTTTTTTATCTACTATTTCTAATTCTTCTAATTCCTGTTTATATAAATTAAATAAAGTACTAATTACTTCACTACTATGTTGACCTACGAATTGTTCAAGTTCACTTTTCAAACTTTTTTCACACTCATTTAAATCCATATAATCCATTTTCAATTCTTTCTCAATTCTTTCGAATGAGTTAATATCAGTTATACCAGATATCATATATTTACACCTCTACCTTTAAATTATCACATTATTTACTCGTAGTCAATAAAATTTTTAATTTTATATCAAAAAAACTTTTTTTGCATTCTTTATATCAGAATCTCTTACTAATTGGGCATTAGAATAAACTACACCATTATCTGGATTTATCAGATAAAAATTCTCCTTACTTGGAAGTACATCCGATAATTCAAAAGCGGACTTTACAATGCCATCAATTATTCTTCCAATATATTCATTAACAGGTATCCAAACATTATATTCTTCATCTATTTCAGTAATATATAAATTGATTAATATCTTATTCTTCATTTTCATCACCTGCTACAATACATTTTACTAATTCACCATTTCCATTTTTAACAACCCAAGCAAATGTATTATTAATTTTAACTTTATATTTAGAACTCAAATCTGATACGCGAATAATTGCTTGATCCATAATACCATTTCCAAGCCATACACCATTTATATTAACAACTGTTTCTGTATACCATGGTTCAAATACAAACCTCTTCATCTTAAATTGTGTATCTGCATATACTATTCTAATATTGTCATTTTGTTTAACTTCTTTAATAAAATTATTAAATGTTGTACTTTCTAAACTACCCTTAAACTTTTCAATACCTAATATAACCATCATAATTGGCATCCCTTGTGGTATATTTGTAATTAAATTATTAATTACATCATTCAAATTATCACTTACATATAAATTTACTTTATCTTTTAATGAAGGTAATTTATTATTAGCATCTATTAATATAGTACAAATTTTATTACTAGTTTTTAGTACTCTAATAAATCCATTTACAAAATTAACTACAGCATCAAATTCATTTGATATAAATAAAGTTGCCTTATCCACATCAAAATCATAATTACATTTTTCAAGATTATCCTTTTGTATTCCAATTGGAATTTCTTTAAATCCAAGTTCATGATCACTTTGTAACATATCTACTGTTATTACATTTGGTAGAATTGGAATACTTTCTGCACGAATTGGATTTTTCTCTTTTATACTTGCAATTTTTTTAGATATATATTCAGTTAACCTATCTTTGGTAAATATTTGAGCAGTTTGGAATTCATATACTAAATCTCCCCTAAATAATCCTCTACCATCATAATCAGCTGGAAAAACATTTCCTATTCTTCCCAATATAGAAACATAATTTTCAGTATTAGGCATATCTAAAACGAAAGTATTTTGAAAATTTCTTAGCATTCTTGAATACATACCACTGTTAGAATTTGCTGATATAACAATTACTATTCCATATCGTAATCCTTCTCTAGAATACTTCACTAAATCTTCATCAATATTAGGATAATTCTCCCTATAGAAATCTAAATTATTATATATAAATATTTTTCTTGGTAATGTTTTACCACTATTTTTACAATATGTTTCATAATCACCATTATAATCAGCAAATAAACTTTTTCTTTTTTGGATCTCTGAAACAATCATTTTATTTAATTTTGATACTTTCTCATCTTCAGATGCAAAAACAACATCTCCAACATGAGGCATATCCTTAAACACTCTTAAAGATTCTGAACCAAAATCAAAAATATAAATATTTACTTCTTCAGTTGAATGTAATATACAAAGTGAATATACTAATGTATAAATAAACATTTCCCTATTTCCACTAGATGTTCCAAAAATCAATGTATTTCCTTCACTATTTAATTCAATTTTTAATATATCTTGACGTTGATTTGAAGGATCATCATATTCTCCTACAATAGCTTCCAAATTAAATTTTTCTGGAACATAATTATACTTTTTAATAATTGATTCAGTATAAATATCCCCTGGAATATTATCTAACCATAATCTAGGTGAATATACATTTTCACGTTTTGATAATTCACAAAGATATTTCAAAACATTTGATAATTCATCACCATTTGATAATACTTTTGGTTGAACCTCTTCACCATCATAATCTTTTATTGAAGAACCAATATTATCTAAATAATTTATTGAATGATCAGTTTCTTTATTAACTATATCAGATGGTACATATGGTGTTCCACACCAACCAGATTGTCCATATAAATACAATTCATCATATCCAACTTGTAAATAAAATCTACCAGGTTCTTTTATTTCTGCCGCATCTGGTTTTTTAATCATTTCATTTGAATCACTTCTGTCTTGAACTTTAAGACATACTCTAAATTTTGAATTTGACCATATTTGATCATTAACTACACCTGTAGGTTTTTGAGTTGCCAATATCAAATGCACTCCTAATGAACGACCTATACGTGCTGTACTTATCAAATTTTCCATAAAATCAGGCTGCTGAGATTTTAATTCAGCAAACTCATCACAAATTATAAATAAATGTGGAATCGCTTCCTTTATTTTTCTTTGTCTATAAAATTTTTGATATTTATAGATATCTATTGTACTCTCACCTAACTTATCACGAGCCTCATTGAACATTTTTTGTCTTCTTCTTAACTCACTATCAATACTAACTAAAGTTCTATTTAACTCAGCCTTATCTAGATTAGTTATTGTACCAGCTAAATGTGGTAATCTAATATTTTGTGTTTTATTCTCAAATGCTCCTGCTAATCCTCCACCTTTATAATCTATTAATATAAAAGAAACTTCATTAGGACTATAATTTAAAGCCATTGATAAAATATAAGTAATAATAAACTCTGATTTACCACTACCAGTCATACCTGCAATAAGACCATGTGGTCCGTGATATTTTTCATGTAAATCCAAGTAAATAATGTTTTCTAAATCATTTACTCCTATTGCTGCCCTAAGTGACTTAGTTGGATCATTTATACGCCATCTATTTAATGAATTCAATTGTTCTACTTTACCAACTTTTTGCATCTCCAAGAATCCCAAACTTTTTGGCAAAAATCTTATATCTTCATAGAATTCTATAGGTATATTTGCAAGAACCTCACAACATTTTTCCATATCAATTTTATTATTTATTTCATCTTTAAAATCTTGATGATAATAATTATTTAATTCATTAGATAATATACCAGAAGTTTGATTACCTAAACTAATAAAATCAACACATTCACTAGGTAATTTACCTAAACTATTTTCAATAATAACAAAACCAAACCCAAAGTTCATTTTATTTTTTAAAATTAGTTCAGAAATACCTAATCTTCTAACTTTTGAAAAACAATCCGTAAAAATTAAATAATATGGTGAAAAAGTTGGTTGTATATCTTTATCTTCATTTTCAACAGTCTCGATTTCTTGAGCATCCTTTCCACCCATATTAGCACGATTCATTATTTCTTGCTCTAAATAATTACTTATTGTCTTTAGTTCTTCTGAATCACTTGCAAAAAATCTAATTGATTTATTATTACTAAAACAATGTGGTAAATTTTTATACGTTAGCCATTTTGATTCATTCTTTTTATCAGTCAATATAACAATTTTTAAATCATCATAACTATGATATGTTATTAATTGTAAAATAATATTGTCAATAAAACCTTTAAATTTGTATTCAATTCCCATTATAGCAACAGCTTTTTTATCATAAAATGAATAATCTACAGGAACACCAATTAATGTTTTATTTTGATTTACTAGTTCTACTGCTTCATCATTTAATGGATCTTCTTCAATTTTAAACTCATTTTCACTAAATTGAATATCCATATCTATTGGAACATCACCAATACCAACTCTTACAGTTAAGAAATCCTTTTGTGATATTTTTCTTTCCCATAAAATTCTTTTTCTATTTATAATTGTTTGATAACACTCATCCAATGTCATTAAATTTTCTTTTAATATTTGTGATTGATTTATAGCTTCTGCTGCCATCTCATGTTGTTTTTTTTCTAAATATTTATGATACTTTTCTGTTCTTTCTGCAATTTGTCTTAATGCTTTCTTCTTATTATATTTTCTAATTAATGTTGGCCATAATAAACAACCTGCTAACATTGCAAATGCAGACAACAATCTAGGTGCCGCTTGACCCAATGTCATTGTTTTAGAAATTAAACCACTTATTGTATTAAATAATTGAATAGCTGATATCATTCCCATTGTAACAGTTGGTCCCAATGTAAGAATTAATGGCATTTCTTCAGGTGGAGCTACATTTGGAGCATTAGCAAACTTTAATTGATAAGTTTCAATAAATCTCCTCATTCTTGGCGTTTTAAAAAAATAATCATTCTCACTATAAAAATCTAATTCTTTTATATCACCATAAGAAATATTTTGTGGACTTAAATTATATGTAATCAAATTATTTGAATTAATCATAACTTTATTACCCGGATTATTTATCATAATCGTATTTCCCATAATAATAATCTTCAATCCATATAAATATAATATATCCCCATTTTTTAAATTAATATTTTGTTCTGTTATTAAAACTCTATTTATATAAACCGATGAATTAGGCGCTAATTGACATTTCCAAGAATTATTTTCATAAAAAAGTGCTAAGTGTTGATTAAGTACATAATTATTATTATAACAAATATGACTTTTAGAATCTTTACCAACAACAAAACTACATTTTACATTTACTTTATATATTTTAAAAGTACTATCAACACCATCTTCTACATATACAAGTTTCTTGGTTTGACCTAAACGTAATATATAAAAATTTCCAATTTCAATTTTTTCAGAATTTAATAATAAATTACCTTTCATTATTTTGTAATCTGATGTAGTATTCATAACCCAATTATTATCTTGTTCTTCAATATTTGCAATTATATCATCTGAATTTGGAATATCTTGTAATGAAAAACTTCCATCTACTTTAGATGGTAAATTCAAAGTATGTAGTATATTATTGAATAGCACGATTTTCATATTATCACCTATTATAAATTTTAACACATAAATATTAAAAATAAAAGATAAAAATTAAACTCTAATCTTAATTTTATATAAAGTAAACAATTGATGTATACTTAATTAAAATTTAACATTATTTAATAGAAAATACTTTTATATAATATAACAAATAAAAACGCTCATTGCAGAAGCAATGAACGTCTAAATAATTTAGACACTTTTTACTTAAACTTACTTTATTATATATTATTTTTTTAATCTTCAGGCATTGTTGGCATTTGTGATGATATTGAAGTTTCTTCATTTGATTTTGAATCTGAATCATTTGAATTATCATCCACTTTTCTGTTTTTTATAAAATCACTTAATGCATCTCCTAATTTAGATTTAAACTCTATTTCTTCTTCATCAACAAATCCCTTAAAATATACTTTTTCTATTTGTTCATGATTAAACAAACAAACTACATCAGAAGAAATAAAACCTTCTGGGTAAATGCACCCACTATAATCGTAAACTTTATTTGTATCTTCTTTAGGAATTGAGCAAAAACCTGTAATCATTGCTCTCTTCTTTCCGCCTTTTAACATAACAACAGTACCAATTGGTAAAAATTTTTCACCAATTTCAATATTTTCATTCTCCATTTTAATCCTCCTATACATTTTATTATATAATTGCCCCTCCTTGAAGTCAATTATAAATCACATTAATTATTATAAAATAATACTACATTAAAACTAATTTTGAACCATTGTGAATATCAGTTTCATGTACATATTCATCATCATTATATACTTTTCTTTCAGTACTTAATAAAATCAAATTTGATTTTACTATAAAATTATTATTTGATAATTCTATAATTGCTGAAGCAATAAGTTTTTTTGCCAAGGATATTTTTATACTTGTTGGGATAAAAACCTCAAAATCTTGTTCAATAAAAGGTACCCAAATATTAACTAAGTATTTATTCACAAAACACCCATCATTTTATACAAGTACAAAACACCCACTACTAATAATATTACTACAACAATAATAATTAATAACTTTTGTCCACTTAACTTTTTCTTACCACCTGAATCAATGCCTAATGATATTAAATCATTTTTCATATCACTTCCATATGATATAGCAATAATTTTTGAAATATCAACTATTGTTCCAGTAGGCTTAAATACTAAATCTACTTTTCTTATTTCTTTATCAATAAGTAAAAATGGAGTTTTCTCAGATAAATTAACTAACTCCATAGTAGCTGTTAGTTTAAAAGAATATCTTATACCATAAAGTGAAGAAACTATAAACCTATAATTTTTATCTATTATTTGATTATAGATAATATTAATACATTTATCTAATTCTTTCATATTATTTTTTATTTGTTCAATAGATCTTTCATCCGCATCAGGTTCATATAATTGACAATCTACAATAATTAAATCATATGTATCTTGATTTATATATGCTGCCAAATATTGGCTAATATTATCAAATCTTTTAGATTTATCTTCAATAGGCCATATATTTATATTATTCTTGAATTCTTTCTTTCCTCCATTTAAAGCTGTAGTAATATATGGAATTCTATCTTTAGTAGCCATTATTAATAATTTTTTATCCTCTGGAATATTATCTAAGAAACTTATTTCTGGTAACTCATCTTCAAATGCATATGGAATACTTGGTATCCCTTCTACATTAAATAATGCATTTACATTTATTTGTTCAGGCACATTACTAGTTGGAAAAAACTTTTTTGGATTTAATACTGTAGTTAAAAACTTAACCCCAATATTATTTCCATATGTAAACATAAATAAACTATCTCCATTTTTTAATAAATTCTCTCTTATAGTAACAAAACCATTAATTGAGTCATCAGTCATACCCTGAGAAAACTTTTTATTTATAGTAGATTCATAATCAACCCATACTTCTCCAACACCACTAACCATCATACGATAAAAATCAGCTATATCATTTTGATTTCCATCTTTAGCATACTTACCACCGCATATAGAAGCAATTCTAGTTTTTGGATAATATCTTATTACACGATTTCTAAAATCTCTAATACATGTATTTGCAATCTTTAAATCATTAACACTACTATCACCAAGTATTAAATGAACATATACATCCTCAATCCCCTTTGTCTTAGCAAGTTCTAAATAAGAATTTAATTGTTCATATCTATCCTTGTTTACTTTATTACCTAAACTAAACATTACATGTAATCTTGATTTATTATTTACAGCAATATCAATACTATTATTTACAACTGGATTACTTAAAAATTCATTATTATCTATTTTTTTCTTTAAAATATCATATTTAGTAATTACATTTCCAAAAGTTCCAAACTTAAAATATCCATCTTTAAAATTTGATGCTTCAGATTTATTATTACCTATCATCTCACCACTAGCATATAATAACTTAAATGGATATGCCGCTATTAATTTTTCAAAAGTAGGCATTAAATCTTTTGAATACACTTCAAAAGATTTTGATGCCTCTATACCAAATCCATTCATTAAAAATAATACAGTTTTCTTTTCATTCATATTCATATTATCACCCTATTTTATACAATAAAATTATATCATACTTTTATTCTTTTGCACATCCAAATTCTAAATATTTAATTCTTTTTACATTTCATATTCTTTATTATATTTTTTGTACCCTTATATATTACTTTTATAAATTCTAAATTATATATGTTATCTATATCAATATAATACTTATCCTTATAAGTATAATACTTATCAATATCTAAATCTAATATATCATCTACTTCAAATAAAAAAATACTATTATGAGTTATTATGTGTAAATCAATAGTATCATAATCTAAATATAAATCATTATCATCTACTTTAATTTCCATAACTATACCATAAGATTTATCTATATAAATATTAACTGTATAAAATCCCTTTAAATAAGTATTAAAATATTTATTCAATTTATTAATTATATCAATACATAATTCATTATAATTATCAGTAGAAATATCTTTTAAATATATAATTATATCATTATCTATACATTCTACTTTCATTAAATCACCTATACTATATTATGAATAAAAAATAAAAATGTACTAAAAAAGCCCATAATTGGGCTATTTTGTCATATTTATTTTTTCATATATTTCATTTTTACCAAGTTTTGTTACATTTGAAAACATAACAAAATCATCACCTACTACTAAATCCAAATTATTTAATATTAAATTTCTTTGTTTTTGATGAGATGTTATTCCTACTTTATCTGTTTTAGTAGTAACTATAGTAACAGGAATTTTATAATGCTTTAAAAAATTATACATCATAATATCATCTTTACTTGGTTTATGTCTAAAATCAACTAACATAAATACTTGTTTTAAATTTGGTCTATTTTGTAAATAATCTTCCATCATTAAGCCAAATTTTTTTTGTTTTGCACGACTTAAAGCAGCAAAACCATATCCTGGAGCATCTACTAAATAAAATTCATCATTAACCAAATAAAAATTAATTGTTTGAGTCTTACCAGGAGTAGCAGAAGTTCTAGCAAAATTCTTTCTATTTATTAATGTATTAATAAAACTACTTTTTCCTACATTAGAACGACCTACTAATAAATATTCTGGTTTATCATCTGTTGGATATTGACTTCTCCTAACAGCACTTATTACAAGTTCAACACTATTTATCTTCAAACAACTCACTCCTTAAAAACTGTTATAGTATAACATTTAATAATTATCTTGTCAAAAATTATATAACAGTATCTTCCATTAAAATATCACCAGTCATATCACTTGGTATATCAATATTTAATAATTTTAACATTGTAGGTGCTATATCACTTAGTTTACCATTTTTTAATTTAATATTATCTTTAGTAATTATAAATGGTACAACAAATGTTGAATGACTTGTAACAATATTATCATCATCATCTAACATATAATCACTATTACCATGGTCAGCAGTAACTATCATAGTCCCACCTAATTCCATTACTTTATCATAAACTTTACCTACACACTCATCTACTACTTCTACAGCTTTAACTACTGCATCAAATACACCAGTATGACCTACCATATCACCATTAGCATAGTTAACAATAACTACATCATAATTCTCTAATTCAGATAATAATTTATCAGTAACTAAATATGCACTCATTTCTGGTTTTAAATCATATGTAGCAACTTTAGGAGAAGGTATTAATATTTTATTTCCTCCTTTATAATCTACTTCTTTACCACCATCAAAGAAAAATGTAACATGTGCATATTTTTCTGTTTCTGCTATTCGAAGTTGTGTTAAATTATTTTGTTCTAATACTTCTCCTAATATATTCTTAGGATTAGCATCATCAAATGCATGAGGCGCTATTACAGACTTAACAACAGGTAACATTGTTAATACTTTTAAATTATTAAAGCGTATTACTTCCATATCATTAAAATCAGGATTAGTAAGTGCTGTTAACATCTCTCTTAATCTATCTTTTCTAAAATTAAATGTAATAAATCCATCATATTCATCAATATTACTATTATCTGTAAATAATGTAGGAATTAAGAATTCATCTGTTATTCCTTGTGAATAACTATCTTCAATAAAACTTTGTATACTATCATATTTTGGTCCTATTCCCTTTACAATAGCATCATACCCTAGTTTTAATCTATCATAATTATTATCTCTATCCATAGAATAATAACGACCTGATATAGTAGCAATTACACCTATACCTAATTCATTTATAGTATCTTCTACTCTTTTTATATATTGATATGCACTTTTAGGATCTACATCTCTACCATCTGTACATACATGTATATATACATTACTTAATTCATTTTGTTTACACATATTTAAAAGCGCTAATAAATGATCAATATGAGAATGTACTCCTCCATCACTTAATAATCCAAAAAGATGTAATTTTGAATTATGTTCTTTTACATAATTTATAACTTTTAATATTTCTTCATTAGAATAAAAAGTATTATCTTCTATTGATTTACTAATAAGTGCTAAAGGTTGATATATAACTCTCCCAGCACCTATATTCATATGTCCTACTTCACTATTACCCATCTGTCCATCAGGTAATCCTACAGGTTTACCACTTGCATCTAAAGTAGAAAATCCATATCTTTGTTTTAATTTATCTAAATTTGGAGTATTAGCAGCCTTAACAGCATTACCATGAGTTTCTTCTCTTTCTCCTACTCCATCCATTATACATAACACTAATGGTTTACTCATAATATCACCCAAGTTAATTTTAACACTTTTTTTATTAATAATCTATATTATTAATTATTTTGTATAGGTAAAGTTACTCTAGCTATAGTACCCTTATCATTATTTTTATAATAATTAAGTGTTCCATTATGTGCTTCAATTATTTCTTTAGATAGTGGAACACCTAATCCAGTACCATCTCTTTTAGTAGTATAAAATGGTTCATACATTTTTTTCATGTTATCATCACTTATACCATCACCATTATCAATTATATCTATTATTGCATTAGAACCCTTAATATATGATTTTATAAATACTTCTGTAGCATTTGCTTCATATCCATTTTTTATTAGGTTTGTAACAACTTGTGATAATCTATTATAATCTCCATTAATAAATATTTCATCTTCACTATATTCAATATTATATTTAAGATTTTGTATTCCTAAAATACCTTTAGTACTATCTTCTAACATCATATTAACATCCATAATATCTATTTTAATATTATCTTTATTAACAAGTAAGAAATCTTGTAATAATATTAACATTTTATCTATTTCACCTGATATAATTGGAATATATTTTTTAGCACATTCTTTATCATCATAATCAAACATATCAACATATGCCTTACATACTGCTAATGGATTTTTTATTTCATGTGTTATCTTAAATAATGACTTTCTTATTTCATTTTCCTTTTTTAATTTTTTATACTCTATATGATAATTTATTATATCTTCACCACTTGTAATTGTATAATGAACTATAAAAAAGAATAATACATATATAATTAAATATAAACAATTATTAAATATATTATTTATATCAAATATAAATATATAAAATGTATTAATTATACAAATAAGTATTAGATATTTAAAAAATAATTTATCTTTAACTACTAAATATATAGATAATGATTCAATAAATAATACAATAGAATATATAGGATTATATAGATAAGATAGTATTAATAAAATAATATTTGTAATTATTAAAATAAACCTATAATTCTTTTTATATATAATATATAACGGAATATTAAATAATAAAAAACAATATAAAGTATTTGAATAATATTTATATATAAAATAAATAATTGTATATAATATAAAAATTAAAATAATCTTTTGACGTTTTTCGTCAATATTCTTATTTGCTACAATATAAAATAAGTAACATAAAACGGGAAATAATAGAATAATACCACTAAGTATAATATTTTCAAAAATATTCATCAACATCACCATCTTTATTATATATACATGTGATGTCATTTTTTGTCGAAAAAAAAGTGATATTTAATCACTTAATTCATTTATATATTTCTTTATTTGTTTTGCATTATCTCCAAGTATTATCTTTAATTGATTATCTATTTCCACTATACCCTGTGCTCCAATTCGTTGTATTGCATCTTTATCTGCTAAAGAAACATCTTTCAATTCAACAATAAAACGAGATTTATTAACTTCATATTTAACTATATTATTTTTTCCACCTAATAATTCAACTAATTTATTTGCTTCTATTTTAGCACCTTTTTTCTTAGTTTTAGCAATTGCAAAAGCAAGTATAATTAATATAGCAAAAATAATTACATACTGAATTATATATTGTTCCATAAAATCACCTGAAATAATTATACTACATTTAGATAAAAATTAAAACTACTATATAAAGACATTAATTTTAATTATATAATTGTATAATTTTATTAATTAGTGTATTATAAATTAGATAAGAAAGGAATCTACTATAACTAGATATAAAGTGATCAAATGAATACTAAAAGAAAAACTAAAATTGATTTTATACTTATTATAATAATTATTTTATTATGTGGTATAAGTATTATAAGTATAAAAAGTGCACAAAATTTACTAGGATATAGAGCAGAAAACTATGTACAAAAACAATGTATATGGTTAGCTATTGGTACAGTATTAGCAATAATAGTAACAACTATTAAAAGTGAAACTATATTAAAAAGTGTTAAATACTTATATATATTAGGTATACTATCATTAATACTATTATTAATTATAGGTAAACCAATAAATAATGCTAAATGTTGGTTTGAAATACCCCATATTGGAGTATTACAACCAAGTGAATTTATGAAAATTATTTTAATATTAACTATAAGTATTTTTATCGATGATTTTCATGAAAAACATCCATTACCTAGTATAAAAGAAGAATTACTATTTATATTTAAAATATTTATTATTACAGGTATACCAAGTGTATTAACATTTCTTCAACCTGATACAGGAGTAGTATTAATATACTTATTAATTATGTTTATAATGTTATTTATATCTGGAATAAGATATAGATGGTTTTTAATAGTAATAATAGGTATAGCCTTAATAATAGGAACAATACTTACAATATACTTTTTTAATACTAACTTATTTATAAAGATATTTGGTACAAGTTTCTTCTTAAGAGTAGATAGATTATTAGATTGGTCTAATAAAAGTGGATATCAACTTGAAAATGGTATGACAGCAATTGGTTCTGCAGGATTATTTGGTTTTGGAAGAAATAATACTCCTATTTATTTTCCAGAACCACAAACAGACTTTATATTTGCTGTATATTCATCAAATTTTGGCTTTATAGGTTCAATAGTATTAATATTACTTTTACTAGGTTTAGATTTAAGATTAATAGTAATAGCACATAAAACTAATACTAATATTAATAAATATATTATAAGTGGATGTGTTGCAATGTTAATATATCAACAAATACAAAATATAGGAATGACTTTTGGTCTACTCCCTATAACTGGTATTACCCTCCCATTTATTAGTTATGGTGGTTCAAGTTTAATTAGTTATCTAATTATGATTGGTATAGTTTTAAATATATCAAAAGAAAATACTAAAAAATATATAAACTAAAAGACTATAGAAATTTTCTATAGTCTTTATTATAATTTTTTAATAATAATTTTATCATTATCAATTATATCAAATATATCTGTATAATTTTCATATTTCACTATAATTGAATTAATATAACCATTAACAGTTTTTTCAGGTACTCTCAATAAATTACTGATAAAACTAATAGATAAACATTTATTATTAAAATAACCATATTTTAATAATACACATATAATATTTTTAAATTGAAACATATCTATAAATTTTAATAACTTATCACTATTTAAAAAATCAATAATACAATCACAATCATCTTCTGATAATTCTGTATAATTATTTCTTATATAATATCCTTCAATTTGATTTTTAAATCTTGTCATAGTATTAATAAAATTTTCATTACTTTTTTCTAAATCTATAGGTTTAGAATTATGTAAATAAAACTTAATTTTATGTTTTAATACTTTATTAAAATAATCAAATTGTTCAAATGATATTTCACTTTCTTTATTAATTGAATCTATTATATTTAATTCATATTCACTAAAATTTGATAACATGAAACCTATCTTTTCCTTAGAATATTTTTTAAATAAATTAGATAAAGATTTTTTTATTTCAACACTATACGAATAAGTAATCTTATCTATAATTTTTTGCTCTCTTGTAGAACGATTCTTTTTGTTAATAGTCTCTAAAAATACTTTTGATTTTTTAATGTCTTGAGAATAGCACAAAAAATCTTTTATTTTTTTTGATTTTCTTAATTTTTTTAATCCTTTTTCTTCTAATTGTCTAATTCTTTCTCTTGATAAATTATACATCCTAGCTATTTCTTCTAATGTATATACTTTATCATTAATAAAACCATTTCTAAGTAATATTATTTTAATTTCTCTATCATCCAAATTAGATGCCTTTATTAAATTAATAATATCTTCTTTTAATAATGAATTAATTGTAGATAATTCAATATCTTCACCATTTGGTAATAAATCACCTAATTCAGAATCTTGATCTTCATTTATTACATTATTAATACTTGTAATATCATAATCATATTTAACAATTTCAGAAACTTCTTTTGGAGTCATCTTAAGTTCAAGTGCTATTTCTTCAATAGTTGGTTCTCTATTTAAATCTAATTCTAATTTATTTTGTATTGATTTATATTTTAAAAATTTCTCATATGCATGAACAGGAATTCTAATTGCACTTCCCTTATCAATAATTGCTTTAGTAATATAATGATTTATCCACCATGTAGCATATGTTGAAAATTTATATCCTAAAGTAACATCAAATTTTTCTAATGCTTGTATTAACCCAAGATTGCCTTCTTGAATTAAGTCTAAAAAAGAAAGATTCTCACAATGATACTTTTTAGCAATACTTACAACTAATCTTAAATTAGAATTAAGAAATTTCTCTCTTGCAACTTTATCTCCAAATTTTATTTTATAAGCTAATTCAGTTTCTTCCGTTGGAGTTAAAAGAGGATAATTTCCAATTTCTTTAAGATATTTTGCAACGCTATTTCCATAATTATCACTAGTTTCATTATAATAATTATCACCAGAAATATCATCTTCATCTAATAGTCTTAAATTATTAAAATAATTATATCTTTTTAATACTTCCTTCAATAAATCATTATCAATGTTTGAAAAATCATTATCTAATATTTGATTATAATATTTTTCATAAATAAATTCTAATGCAGTATAAAACTTCTCATTTTTAATTATTAATTCATCTATTAATTCCAAACTAATTTCATAATTATGACTTTTAATTAGAGTATCTAATAAACAAAATTTTTCATATGCAGAATCATAAGAAGTAATTTCTATAAATTTATAATTAATAAAATTAGAGAAAAAATTAAAACTAGATTCACTATTATTCATTAATAAATCTTCTTTTAAAAATAAATAGTTATTAATTTTGTTAATAATAATCATTCTATATTCTTGATTATTTATACATTCATTATTATATAAAGAAATAATTTTTGTAACTTCTTTATCATATTCAGTTTTAGGAATATTTAAATAATCATAATATGTATATATATTATTTAATTCATCTAATATATCATATCCTATTTTCATACTATAACCATCTTTATCCTTTTTTTGATTCATCATCATTTGTAAGTTTTTTTACTTTATAATAACTCGTAGAATAATCAAGTTCTTCATTTTCTAATAAAACATTCATTTTTCTTTGTAAAGCACCATTAAAATAACTTTCTTCCTTTACACCTAATTTGCTAAAACGTGGAGCATGAAAATCATCACCATATTTGCAATGTAATAATGCTAAATCATCTTTACTTAATCTTGATAACATTGAATCAATTTGTTCATCTGTATAATTACAAAAACGATCATAAATAGAAATTTTAGCATCACTTCTTCTAGCTTTTGTTTTATAATTAACTGAATCATATATAGGTTTATCAATATAAACTGAAAATGCCTTTGAATATCTTGATTTTCTTATTCTTTGTAATGCATTATCTTCTATTTGTCTAATACGTTCTCTTGTAACATTATACATCTTTCCAATTTGATCTAAAGTACGTGGATTTTCACCATCTAATCCAAATCTTAATACTAATACATTCCTTTGAATATCTGTTAATTTACAATCATCAAATAGTTTCATTATACTATCATGCAAATTATTGTTGATTACAATATCTTCAACGCTATCACCATCATCTTGAATAAATTCACCTAATTCAGTTTCATGATCTTCAGAAACAGTTACATTTATACTTACTGTTTCATCAGGAATTCTCTCTAAATACTCAATTTCTTCTAAAGTAAGATTATATTCTTGTGCTATTTCTTCTGGTTTAGGATCTCTATTTAATTTAACAGATAATTCAGCAAATGCTCTTCTATAATATCTTAATCTTTCATGTGTATAAACTGGTAATCTGATATTTCTACTTTTGTCTGCTATTGCTCTAAGTATTGCTTGTCTTATCCACCATGTAGCATATGTTGAAAACTTAGTACCTTTTGAAACATCAAACTTATCAACAGCTTTCATAAGTCCTAAATTACCTTCTTGAATTAAATCAAGTAAAGCTAATCCTTTATTTTGATATCTTTTAGCAATACTTACAACCAACCTTAAATTTGATTCTATAAGTTTTTTTCTAGCTTCTTTATCCCCACCTGCAACTTTTATAGCGTAATTTTTTTCTTCCTCTGGTGTTAACAATGGACAACTTCCTATTGAACCTAAATATTCTTTAATTAAATCTACACAATCTGAATTATCGTCAACTTCATATTTAATCTCATCTTCAAATTCTATAGAATTAATTGAGCAATATGCATCTATTAAAGATACAATGAAGCTATTATCAAAAAATCTATTTCTATCTCTTTTATTAATTTGATTTAAATATTCATTATAAATATTAGAAATTGAATAATCTAATTTTTTGTTTTTCTTAATTATTACAACTAAAATTTCTATAGTAGGTACATATTCATATTCATCAAATAACATAGATAATTTTTTTATATTATTTAATGAAGATTCAAAATCAGTTGATTGTAAAAACTCATTGCTTATAAATTTTTGTAATAAGCTTTCCATTTTACTATTATCATTACAAACTATATTTGCTTTTTGTAATAATCGCTTATAAATATTATTAACTAAAACACTATTTTTTTTATCTGTATCATCTTCTCTATTTATTTTAATTATTTCTTCTTCTATTATTTTATTATATTCTTCAATACTAAGATCTACATACTTAAAATATGAATACATAAATGCTGCAGCATCTGAAATATTCTCATATAATTTATCATTACTTAGTTGTTCCATAAAAAATCCCCCCTAAATTTTTCTATTATTATATCATTTTAAAAATAAATATCAAATCAATCAAATATTACCTTATATTTTACCTGGTTTTAATGCATAATCATCCACTTTTTTTAAACTTTTTGAACTTCTAATTTTCTTTAATGCACGATTTTCAATTTGTCTTATTCTTTCGCCAGTTAAACCACAAAGTCTTCCTATTTCTTTTAAAGACCATTCTTTTTCACCGATAAATCCATATCTTAATAATAATACTCTTTTCTCTCGTTCATTTAATCCAGATTTATTTATTAAAAGTAAAATTTGATTTAATAAATCCTTTTTAGCATAATCATCTTCTATATCATCTATTGATGGTAATAAATCTATTGTTTCTATATTTTCATCATCATTTACTTTACTATTCAAACTTAATGGATTATTTTGTAAACTATATAAATAATCTATTTCTTTAACACTAATTCCTAATTCATTAGATATATCAAAATATGTAACTTCTCTACCTAGTTTATTAGATAAATCAGTATATGTTTTCTTAATTAATTTAATCTTTTTATAAAGATATTCTGGTAATCTAATTTGTGTTCCTTTTGAATAGATAGCTCTTGATACTTTTTGGTTTATTATTATTGTTGCAAATGTTGAAAACTTATATCCAAGAGTTACATCAAATCTATTAACAGCATACATAAGTGCTAAATTACCCTCTTGAATTAAATCCATATAAGTTAATCCATATCCATCATATTTCTTTACTATATCAATAACTAATCTTAAATTACTTTCTATAAATTTTTTTCTAGCATCTTTATCTCCATTTTTTACCTTTAATGCTAACGCTTTTCTTCTTCAGCTGATAATAAAGGAATATTACTTATACTACTTATATATTCTTTTACACCATCTACTACTTGATTATTATCTATACTATCACATTTATAATTTTCTAACGTAATATTACTAAATTCACTTATAGATTTTATAATCATTAATACTTTTTTATCATTTATTTTATCTAAATTTTCACTTAAATAATTAATAATTTGAATAAAATATCCATTTAATGATATTAATTCTACTATTACTTTATCATCTAATTCAATCTTATAATTATCCAATACATCAATTATTTTATTAACAACTAACAATGACATTTTAAAATCAATCTTTTTATCTTGAATCATACTAGATATAATTGTTTCAATTATTAATGGATAACTATTTGATTCTAGAAATAACTGCTCTATATTTATTTCTTCTAACATATACACACTAACCCCTCAAATTAACTCAAATTATTTTAACATTTTTTTTAAAATAGTAAAATTAAAAAAAAATACGTCATAGACGTATTTAAAATTATAACTATTTTAATATATATTTATTTGATGCAAATGAATCATCATAATATGAATTTGATGAAAGTGATTCATCAATATCTTGTTTTAAAGAATCAATATAAACCATCTCACATATTGAATCATTAGTCCATGATACATATTTTTCACCCTCATATGTATCAAGTTTTATATACTTATTTATTGAATCTAAACATGAATGTGAATATTGTTTCATTTCTTCAACATTTGATATTTCTTTATTATTTAAACACATTTCCATTAAATATTTATATAATACATTCTCTAGCATATTATTCTCATCACACTCATATCCACTTAAATATATATCTTTTCTTTGATCAAATTCATATAAATAATCTATTGGTACTGGACATCCCATTTTATGCATTTTATTAATAAAACTATCTAAACCATTATTTATCAATTCAGATAAACTTGTATTAGTAGATGATAATAATAATTGCAATTCTAATATATACATATCATATGGACCATCATTTTCTCTATTTACTTCATACATTTTTTCTCCAGTTGCAAGTACAGTAATCATTGCTGCAACAGCTTCTTCGACTGTACCGCCAATTTTATGACAATTCATTCTTAATGATTCAAAATCTTTATTAGATTTATCTGTATTAGCATAAATATTACTTAATGTACTTCTTACTCCACCTTCTAATTCAGTATAACCAAGTGTAAGACCATGTCCTAATAATTCATGTATTAAAGAATCTCTATATCTTTTTTTATCATTTTTAATTTTAGGATTTAAATACATAATATCTCCTATATCTTCAAATTGACCAGCTATTTCATAAAAGTCTCCATAATAATTATCTGCCTCTTCTTTACCTACTTCATCATAAGAATATATAATTTTTAAATTTTTAATATTATAATTTAAAATAGATAAATTAACATCAGGTAATTTTTCTTTCAAATTATCTACACCACCTAATAATATATCTTCCATCTCTTTATCAAATTTTTTATTCTTTATAGTTACTTTAATATCATCCCAAGATATATTTTCTTCTCCTACTATTTTACCAAATTCTTCTGGGTTACATATTCTTTCAACATGAACATGCTCTCCAAAATCTGATTCAATATCAAATTTATCAAATCTATATAATAATTCATCATATGTAAATAAATCATTATCAACTTTAGATATTACTATACCTTGTTTTTCTCCTTCTTTAATTAGTTTATCTTCTCTTGGTTCTGTAGAACATCCAGATAATACCATAGTACTTGCTAGTGCTAATGGAATTAAAACCATTGTCCCCTTTTTTAATATTCTTTTTATTCCTTCAATATTTATATTTTTCATACTTTCTCCCCCTGTACATAAAACATTCTATTACTCATATTTTTCAAAAATATAAATATTTTGTTTCAAAGTTGTAAAAAATTTCAATTAATTATCTATAAACAAAAAAAATAAACCATTTAGGTTTATTTTGCCTTATATTTAACACTATAATCATTGTAATCAATTGTAGCAGTACCGATTGTAATTTTTTTGTCAGTATCTTTATCTAATATTGTAACATCTAAATAAATTTTATCATCTTCTTTTTTTGCATTTTCAAAATCAATACCTATTGAATAATTATCATTATTCAAATTTGTAATTGAAGATGCATTAAAATTATTATTCTTATGTAATACTTTACCATTTGTTATATCTATAACATATAATGTTTCACAATCAACATGTCCACCTTTTACTAAAAATAATTTATCTTTATATTCAATCATTTCAAGGTAAGGTGCTTCTACATCAAGTTTTACTGAATGTATAATTTTTCCTGTTTGAATATCTCTAATTTCCAATGTATCTGTAATAGTATAATATACATATTTATCACCTTTTTTGATATTAACAAATGGAACATCAGAATACTTAGGAATAATTCCAACATCAAATGACCAAATAACTTGTCCATCACTATTTTTAGCTGATGCTACTAATTTATATTTTTCAGCAGCTAAATCAATTGTATCTAATTCAACTGTTTCAACTTTTCTATTTGAACCTGTATATATTACTACCTCAGATTTTGATGCATTAAGTGCTGTTTCACAATTATCCATTGATGATTTATAGAATCCTTCACTTGTAATAACTAATTGATTTTCTTCAGCATAATCTTCAAATACTTTTCTAAAATTATTATTAAATGATAATTCATTTTTTATTTTTTTGCCTATTTCTTTTATAAATGTTTTATCCTCATTTTTAGAAGTTTGAAATACAGATATAAATTCTTTATCATTTTTTATTAATAATACATATTCATAATATACATTTACTAAATTTTCACCACCTTGTGTAATAATTGCTTCATAAATATTATCTTCATTTGCTAATACATCTACCTTTGAAACATAATTATCATATTCAGTAAGTTTATAAATAACATCATTATATTCATCTAATAAAGTATCTTTAGTTTTAAATTTATAATATTCAATACTATAAGATTCATCTTCATTTTTATTAAGTTGCTCCTCATAATTAATTACTTCTTCATTCTTTTTTAACTTTTTGACACTTTCATTTTTATTACATCCAGTAAATAGTGTTAAACCAATTAGTCCTAATACAAAGACCTTAAATACTTCTTTTTTCATAATATTTCCTCCTTTTTCGTTTACAATTCTATTACTTAGTTTTTTCAAACAAATATTAAAGTTGTTTCAAAGTTGTAAATTATTTAGGAAATATTAATATAAATGTACTACCTTGACCTATTTTTGACTTAATATCTAATTTACCATTATGTAATTCCATAACTTTTGTAACTATAGATAAACCTAATCCAGCACCACCGTGTGCTCTAGATCTAGCTTTATCTACTCTATAAAAAGGTTCTATTATTTTACTTATTTGTTCTTCTTCTATACCCTTTCCTTGATCTATTACTTCTATATATTTATTATTATTATCTTCATATATATGTATTTTAACTTCTTTATTTTCATCTGATATTTCAATAGCGTTCCTTATTAAGTTAGATATAGCTAAACTAGCTAATATTTTATCACACTTAATTTCATTTATATTATTATCTATTATTAGATTAATACTTTTTTCTTCTAGTTTAGTTTTTAATTCATTTTTTAATTCATCTAATATAATATCCATTTTATTATATTGTATATCTAATTCATTATTAGATTTATATGATATAGCAAGTAATTTCTTATACATATCTGATATTCTATTTGTTTCACTTTGTATATATTGTAAATATTTTACTTTTTGTTCTTCACTTAATTCAGCATTCTCTAATAATTTAGAATAACCATATATACTTGTTAAAGGAGTATTCATTTCATGTGATAGATTATCTATAAATAATTGTTTACTATCTATCATTTCAATTAATTCATTATTTCTTTTTTTCAATTCTTTACTCATTATATTAAAATCTTTTGATAATTGTCCTATTTCATCTTTTCCTTCTTTTAAAGATATATCAAAATTACCTTGTGATAATTTACTCATTTCTTTTTTCATTTTAAATAATGGTCTAGTTAATGTTTTAGATATAATATACGCAACAAACATTATAATTACACCTATTATAATAGTTATTATTGAACATAGTTTAATCATATTATTTCTATATTTATATACTTCTTCAATATCTCTTATATATATAAGTACATTATTATCATCAAGTTTTAATCCTAAATATGAATAATGTTTATTATTTACTTTTTTAATACTAGATGTATAACTATCATCATCAACATCTAACATACTACTATCTACTTCATTAAAATCTTCATTATTAGTATAAGCTAACTTCCTATATTTATATAATACTATATATTTTTCTTTTCCTTTATAATATTTACCTGCTAATTCTAATACTTTCATATAATCATAACCAGTATTTTTATCTATTGTATTATGTATACTATCTTCTAAATTATCTAGTTCTCCAGTATATATATTAATCTTTGAATTAAAATTATTATCAAAACTTCTATTAATTAAAAAATATGACATTATTATTATTACTATCACAGTTGGTATAATTATTCCTAAAAATATTTTACCTGATAACTTCATATTAATCTTCCTTCATTTTAAATCTATAACCATATTTATATACAGTTATAATAGAATCCTCTAAATCTAGTTTTTTTCTTAATCTAGTAATATGAATATCTATAGTTCTTGTATCACCATAATATTCATAACCCCATACCATTTCAAGTAATTTCTCACGAGAAAGTGCTAAATTCTTATTACGTATTAATACTTCTAATAAATCAAATTCTTTAGATGTTAATTCTACTTCCATACCATCCATTTTAACAGTTCTTTCATTAAAATCTATTTCTAAGTTTTTATATTTAAATAGTTCACCAGATGTATTACTTCTTCTTAATACTACTTCAACACGAGCTAATAGTTCTAATGGATCAAATGGTTTAGTTATATAATCATCAGCACCTAGTTTTAATCCCTTTATTTTATCAACAGTTGAATCTTTAGCAGTTAAAAATATAACTGGTATATTTCTTTTAACAAATTCATCAACTAATTCAAAACCATCTTTACCAGGTAACATTATATCTAAAAGTACTAAATTTGGTTTAAATGTATCAATCATATCTATAGCTTTTAAACCATCTTCTGCTTCACTACATTCATAACCTACTATTTCTAAATTAACTCTAATTAATTCTCTTATTTTATCTTCATCATCTACTATTAATATTTTCTTCATACCATCACCTATTATAATAATTATATCATACATTTTAAAAAAAGAAGTTATTAATAACCTCTTTTACTTTTCAGACTTTTTTGTAGTTTTACTACTTTTTGCTTTTTTATCTGATGATTTTTCTTTCTTATCTTCTACTTTTTCATTCTTCTTTGCTTTTATTTCTTTTTCTTCACCTTTTAATAAAGAAATAACCTTTTCAAATTTTAATTCATATTTAATTCTTTCAGTACCATATTGATTAATATATTCTTCTTTAGTCATTTGATTTTTAATAACTATTTTTTCTATTTCATCATCTACTTCTTTATCTGATACTTCTATTTTTTCTTCTTTTATAATAGCATCCAATACTAATCTATAAGTAACTCTCTTTGTAGCTTGTTCCTTATATTCTTCCATTAATTTTTCTTCAGTTAAATTTGTAAATTTAAAGAATTGTTCTAATGAAATTCCTTGCATTTGTAAATTTTCTTCATATTCATGTACCATTCTATGTTGTTCTTCATGAATCATTGCTTCTGGAACATCTATTTCAGCATTTTTTGATGCTTCTGAAAGAAGTGCATCAATATATTTATCTTCTGCTTCTTTTTCTTTTCTAGCAGTTATATTTTCTTTTACTTGTTTTTCTAAATCTTTCTTAGAATTTATTCCTTCCATTCCTAAATCTTCGAAGAAATCTTTATCTAATTCTGGTACTATAACTTCTTTAACTTCATTTACTTTAACTTTGAATACTACATCTTTTCCTTTTAAATCTTCTGCATGATAGTCTTCTGGGAAAGTTAAATTAATATCTTTTTCATCACCAGCTTTTAATCCAATTAATTGTTCTTCAAATCCTGGTATAAAAGTATTACTTCCTATTTCTAAAGAATAATTTTCACCTTTTCCACCATCAAATGCTTTTCCATCTTTAAATCCTTCAAAATCTATAACAGCTATATTTCCGTTTTCAATTTTACCTTCTTTTGTAACATTTTCTTTATAACGTTCACGCATATGTTCAATAGATTCCTCTACTTCTTTAGCACTAACTTCTACTTTTTCTTTTTTAACTTTTAATGCTTTATATTTTCCTAATTTAACTTCTGGTTTTAAAGTTAATGTAAATTTAAATTCTATACCAGTATCATCTACATTATTAATATCAATTTTTGGTTCTGCTACTATCTCTAAATTTGAATTTTCTTCTAATAATTTATCATATGCTTTTTCAATAGCAGAATTTGTTGCTTCATAATAAAGACTTTCTTTTCCATAATGCTTAATAAATACATTTTTAGGTGCTTTACCAGGACGGAATCCAGCTATTCTTACTTTACGATTAGCTTTTTTAAAAGCATCATCTAATAATTTATTCCAATCAGCACCTTCAACTTTTATAATTATTTCTTTTTCATTCTTTTTTTCCATTTTTTCATCTCCCATAAACATTTAGTATTATATAATATTTTTTATATTTAAGCAATAATTATTTTTCATTAATAATACTTATATATTTTTCGTTAGGATTATCACTCATAGTTATATAACTACCTACTACTAAAATATCAGCATTCTTGCAATTATCCTTACTTTCTATATTTATACCACCATCTACTTCAATTAGATAATGATATCCATATTTTTCTCTTATAGTATATAATTCATTTATTTTATCTTCACTTTCAGGAATAAATTTTTGTCCACCTTTACCTGGTTCTACACTCATCACAAGTACTAGATCAATTATTCCTAAATAAGGAATTATACTATCAACACTAGTATTAGGTTTAATTGATAAACCTACTTTAATATTTAAACTATGTATATAATCTATCATCTCTCTTATATTATCTAATGCTTCTATATGAAATGTAATAAATTCAGGATTATACTTCTTATATATATCTACATAATTCTTTACATCATATACCATTAAATGTACATCTCTTTTACTATTTAATGTAGGTAAATTTAACATATCAGATACATTACTTACAAATTTACCATCCATTATATCAATATGTATATAATCCGGATTAAGACTATCCATACTAATTATTTTATCATTATCATCTTTAATATTTAATATTGAAATACTTATCATAACTTACCTCCTACTATTTATAATTATACCAAAACAAAGTAGATTATTCTACTTTGTTAATATCATATTTAATAATCTAAATATATATATAAGTTCTATGCATTATTTATCTAATAATAATTTTATCTTTTCATTATTATTTAATATAAGATTTTTTTGTTCATGAATTTTTTGATTATTAAATTTTACTCTTTTAATTGATTCAAAATACTCTTTATACAGATCATCAATTTTTTTTCGTTCATTTAAACTAAATTCATTATCTATATCGTATGATAGATCTATTATTTTCTTATCATTATTATTTAGTTCTTCCATTTTCTTTCACCACTTTCTCTAGGCCTTTCTGTTGTAATAATACATTTAATTCTTCAATTTCATTGGTAAGGTCTTTTGCACTATAGTTTATTATAACGCCAAATGTATTTCTTACAAAATCAATTACTTCATCTACTAATCTTAAACGTCTACCAATTATTGATTGTACTTTTTCTTCAGTACATCTAGTAGCATCTAAATAAGGCATATATAACATAAAGAAATCAACTAAAGTAATACTTTCTACTTTTTTTAATATATCTGTATATATTTCAATTATTTTTTCTTTTGAAATTTTATCTTTATAGTGCATTAAGAATACAGAATACATTGCTACACCATTTCCAGTTTGTCTTGATGGATCTATTCCTTTGGATGCTACTCCACTTACCTGATCACAAAATTTTAACGATTGTTCTTTATCTATTCCATATACATGGTTTTTATCATATAAGAAATTTACTCCCTTTGTATCATAATTAAATAATAAATGGTCAACAATTAATTCTCTAAGAAAACTTTCTATTTGCTGTTCATTTAAATTTGGAAAATTATTACCAGAGCTATTATCAACTATATCAAAATCTAAAGTATCTTTTTTATCCTCTAAAAATGAGCATAAAACATCTACTCCATCTATTTGATATGTTTCTACATAAGCATTTACAGCATTATCAGGATTAATAAGTTGTTGCATCTTACTACCTAATAATACAGCATATGCTCTATGTGTTGCTGAAATACTTCCGTCTAAAGCTGGCTTAACATAATAATCATCACCATTAATTTTACACTTATATAAATCATGAGAAGCACCTGTTCTTAATTTATATCTTCTAAACTGTTCTATCTTTTCAATTTGATCATACAATTCTTTATAATATTCTATAGACTTGCTAACTCTACCTAATTCTGTATCAGCAGGTGAAACTACAGCAGTACGCATTGCATCGGATATAGTTCTTTCGTCCATATGTGCATATATTGAAAAATCGAAATAATCTAATTCATCCTCACGCATTCTTGCATTTACAGATTGTAATTTTATTAATGGAGCAGGAGTTCCATCAGGTAAACCCAAATATTTTCCTAATTCTATAGCTGCAGCTATTTCTTGTTGTGTAGGTATTTCTTCTCTAATTATTACACATGAAGGAAACATTCCGTCACGTGCTATATTAGTTTCTGAATGACTTCTTGCACTATATAATTGCAATGCTGATGATTCCTTAATTTCTTTTTGATCATAATAATTATTTAAAAAATCAAGTGATATTTCTATGTTATTATTAAAATGTCCATTTGAACCAGTATTTCTTGAGGAACTAGCTATAAAAGCACCATTTAATACATAATCATAACCGTATATTATTCCACCTGAATAATATCCTTTTAATCCTCTATCACTAACAGGAGATAAGCATAATACAGAGTTTTTATCAAATGCTGAATTAAATAAATTATTAACATTACTATCTGCATGTGCATACAATACATATTCATATGTTGATAAATCATAATATTCAATTTCTACTCCATTTATATCAACTTTTTTTAGTACCTTTTTCCTTACTTCTTCATTTTGATTTATTTCTTTTTGAACTTCGCTTATTCTTGTTAATGAAAGTTGAGCATCTAACTCATATATTTGTCTAACTCTGTCATACAAATTAAGAGAAAATTTTCTTATAGGAATATATTTTTGACTATTTTGTTTTATATCAATTAATAATTTTAATAATTGCTCCTTATTATTTGTAGAATTTATTGAAGATAACATTGCATCAAGTACAATTTCAAAAATACATATTTGTTGTAAATTCTCTTCTAAGTAATTTGCATACTCATAATCAATTGGATTACTCTCATAAATCATTTTTAATTTAGTGTTTATTTTATTTTTTATTATTAATAATGTATCAACATCCATATTTCTTTCTAAAAATACTTGATACTCTTCATATCCTATACCTAGTAAATCTAACAATATTTCATTCTTTAAATCTACAACACTTAAATTTTCATAATTTATTTCTTGATTATTAACTGAATTTTTAGATACATCTTTTCCATATATTTTACATAATACTTCATATATAAATTCAGGAGATTTATCATCTTTTAATTGTTCATTTATTTTTGAGAATAATTCGTAATTATTATTAATAGAGGATGCAAGTTTAATTATAAATCTAGTTCCTCCTCCTAATGAATCACTAGATTCAATCTTTAAATAATTATATAAAGATTTCATTAATTCAAATTTTTTATCATCTTGATATATTTCAAAAATGTCAGACAATAGATTATTTTTTAGATTATATTTAATAATCTTAAATAAATCGAAATCACTTTTACGATTTAATACAATTGAATTAAATATTGTTTTTCTTAAGTCAGCACTTAATGAACAATGCATTACATACCAAGATTCAACATCTATCATATCTTTATTTGATACCATTTGACTAATTAAATTTATAAATAATTCCTTAGGTAATTCTAACATTATTAAATTATTTAATTCAATATTTCCAATTATTGTATCTATATTGCAAATGTTCCTTAATAAAAATTCATTATAATCAATCCCACTTATGAAAGGACATTGATATAATCTATTAAAGAAATCTATATTAAAGATTTTCTTTTTAAGTTCATTATTTGGTATTCTAACAAATAAATCTCTATATTCAGATATCAATTTTAAATTAGATAAATCAGCGCTATCATTTATATGTTTTTCCCAATCCTTTGTTTTAGTAACTATTATATAAGCTAAATCCATATTATCTATAATTAAATTATATCTAAAACCATCTTTATCAAAATAATCATTTATTTCAGTTAATGAATTTATATATTTCTCTAATATATTTCCATTTTCTTTTACAAATTCTATATATTGTATTATTTCTTTTGATGGTTTGATTCGATTTATATAATCATTTAAATATTCTGGGTTTTCAAATAATAATTGTAACGCCTTATTATTTAATAAAGCTTTTTCATATATTTCTTTTTTGGGGCCACTAGTGTCAAAATATTTATATATATCAGCAAATGATGTTATGCTTATATTTAGATGATAATATATATCTTTTTTTCGAAATTCTATATAATGAATAACTGCATCATCATAATACTTTTTATATTCATCATTGCAAAGAATACTAAATGTATTTGAATCAAAAATATTTTCATCATATATTGCTTTACATTCTTCATCTGTTAATCCATATACGAGTAATCCATTTGAAAAATCCAAATTATTATTTTTTGCTGCATACAATATTGTATTCTTATTTTTTAATTCTATAGGACTATTAACAGTTAATTCATAATGATTATCAGTCAAACATTTA
>JAEEGL013406732.1_pt1 | contig 40788 bp, 28 predicted proteins | sample 9134231 | NCBI WGS metagenome assembly JAEEGL01 (sample SAMN16246548, study PRJNA631951) | gut metagenome | biome: gut microbiome; feature: rumen; material: fiber-attached | host: Bos | place: Iran: Karaj | collected 2018-10
CTCCAGGGTCGTTGTATATGAGCCAGTTACCGTCCGTGGGTGCTCGCTGTGCTCGTACCCTCGGTTACTGAGCGTAGACGCTTCCAGCGTCTTGCCACCACATTCGTTAGGATTACGGCTGTTTTTTACCGGACACCAATGTTTTAAGATAAAATTCTTAAATCCCTACTGCAGCAGCGACTTCATCGCTGCACGAACATTTTCTGTCAGCCATTCGTGTAATTCGTGCCATTCGTGTTCAAAAAACTCCTCCACTCCTAAACTCCTTAGACATTATATTATGCTTTTGCCCTTGCTGGGCGTTATTAGAATTCGCTGATTATCACTCATTTTTTTGACTTTTTCAAGTGGAATCAAAAGGATTCTTCGCGATATAGAACCCCTTTCCCGTTATTTCGTTATTTCGAGATGGTAAGGGGTCTTTGAGCAGGGAAGGGCAGGCAAAAGGTCTGGAGCATGAAAATGCGGCAGCTTATCCGATGGGACAGGCTGCCGCTTCTATCATCTTCTAACTTCTTATCTTACTCGTTGAGGTCGATGACGTAGCTGACTTTGCGGCCGCTTGGGGTGATGGCCTTTATCCAGAGGGTGCGGTCGGTGCTTTGGTTGGCGCTCTTTACGGCTTCCTCCCAATCCTCAACGGTCTGCATCTTCTGGTCGTTGACCCAAAGGATGATGGTGCCCTTGCCGGCTCCTGCCGTCTTCATCTTGCCGTTGCGTATGGCGTTGATAGTCAGGCCGTAGTCGATGCCGAGCGACTTCTGTTCTTCCTCGCTGACAGGCTTCAGGGAAACGCCCATCTGGTCGAGGTCAACTTCCTCCAATACCTTCGTGGTGCCCTGCGTGTTGCGCAAAGTGACGTTTATCTTGTGCTCTTTCTTGCCGCGCTTGTAGGTGAGGCTGACCTTGTCGCCTGGACGGTGCTGGGCGATGGCTTCCTGAAGCTCGGACATCTTGCTGACACGTTTTCCGTCAAATTCTGTCACAACGTCGCCTTTCTCCAGTCCTGCTTCTTCTGCTGCGCTTGCATCGCTCACTTTGTCGATATAGACACCTTCCACGACATCGAGGTCGGGTTCGTTGCCCTTGGCTTTCTCGCTGTCAATCCAATTCGAGACATCGGTACCCTGCACACCCAAGATTGCCCTTTGTACGGTGCCATAGACCTTGAGGTCGGCCACCACCTTGTTCATGATGCTTGTGGGGATAGCAAAGCCGTAGCCGCTGTAGCTGCCTGTCTGACTGTAGAGCATGGCGTTGATGCCCACCAGCTCGCCTTTCTCGTTGACGAGTGCGCCGCCGGAGTTGCCGCTATTGATGGCAGCATCTGTCTGTATGAAGCTCTCGATGCCGTTTGCGCCGAGCGAACGCGCCTTGGCACTCACGATGCCCGCCGTTACGGTGCTTGTCAGGTTGAAGGGATTGCCCACTGCCAGCACCCACTGGCCGAGCTTGAGGTCGTCGCTGTTGCCGATTTTGATGGCGGGCAGGTCTTTTGCGTCAATCTTGATGAGCGCGAGGTCTGTGGTGGCGTCGCATCCGATGATGCGTCCCTTGAACTCGCGGTTGTCGTTGAGCTTCACCTCAATCTCGTCAGCCTCGCCCACAACATGATTGTTCGTCACGATGTATCCGTCTGTGGAGATAATCACGCCGCTGCCTGCTGCATGACGGTCGGGCTGCTTGTACTCGCGCTGCTGGGGCTGACGTCCGCCGAAGCCGAAGAAATCGCCGAAGAAGTCGCTGAAGGGGTCTTGCACCTGCACCCTCTGCGTCTTGCCCGTCTGCGTCACCTTAATATATACTACGGAACCCACCGTGCTCTCTGCTGCCGTAGTCAAATCGACGAGACCCGCAGGAGCTGCCGCAGATGCAGGCATCATTTGAGCGGGCTGTTCCATGAGAGGTTGACTGTTGGATGCCGTGCCTCTAACCACAGCACCTGTCACTGCGCTGCTGCCCAGAACCAGAGCAATTGCGCCAATCCAATTCTTTGTTGTCTGTTTCATAATGACATTTACTATTTAATTATTTACCATTTACCATTTCTTTGATTCTTTAGAACAAAGGCGCGATTGTTGTCGCGGAGTCCCATTTGTTTCTCGCAGCAAAGATATAAACATTATCTGTTACATTGTTATTTGCGTTTTCACCTTTTCACTATTTCACCTTTTTCTTAACGGTTCTTAAACTGAGGCGAAACACTTTTCACATTTATTGTCCCTCCTCGTCCATACAACACACAACAAAAAAGATGCCAAAGGTGAATGAACACCCCTGACATCTTGTTTTCTCTTCGTCTTTTTGGTTTGTTATGGCGTAGCGGCCTTTTCGCGATAGGCTTCCATCACGTTGAAGCCATAATCGAGCAAGATGGCAGACTCTTTGAATCGCGATGTCATGCTGCGACTGCCAAGAAGCACAAGATAGAGCGTCGTTCCGCCTCGTGTGGCAGCAGAAGCAAGGCAATTGCCTGCTTGACGTGTGAAGCCTGTCTTGATGCCTATGCAGCCCTCGTAGGTAGTGAGAAGCTGATTGGTGTTAAGGCAAGGCAGATGCCGTCCGTCGATGAGCGGAAGGTCTTTCTCCGCTGTGCCCACAATCTCGGCAAAGGTGCTGTCGCACATACAATACCTCATCAGTCGGACGAGGTCGCTTGCGCTGCTGTAGTTGTCGTTGCTGGGCATTCCGTTGGGATTGGCAAAGTGCGTGCTGTCCATTCCCAGATACTGAGCCTTTTGATTCATCATGTCGCAGAATTTCAGCGTATCACCACCAATGTGTTTAGCCACAGCATAAGCCGCATCGTTATCACTCACCAGCATCATTTCATAGATGAGATTGCCAAGCTGATAGCTGTCGCCAAGCCTAACTCTGGAATCCTTTGCAATAAAGACATCATCGGTGATGAAGAGCGAATCGGACATGTTTCCGTTTTCGAGAGCCAGCAGGCAGGTCATCGTCTTGGTGATGGAGGCAAAGAAGCGCTTCTCGTCGGCATTCTTCTGGCTAATGACAAAGCCTGTGGAGTCGTCAACAAGCATCCAAGCCTCCGCAGAGAGACCTTCAAGCTGCCCGTAACCCTCAATCGTTTCAAGCTGGAGGATGTTGTGGAGCGTTGTGTCTATCCGGGCGATTTTCCGTAGCCGCAGCTCCTCGGGCGTAAGCGTTTCGCCTCCGCTCCCGCAAGCCATGCAGGAGAGGAGAAGGAGCAACAGCATACAGATTATCAATGAATAAGGCTTCTTCATTTCCAGTCTTCCTCTAACTCCTATTTCTTCTTAGTCGTTGTCTTCTTTGTTGACGTGGTAGTCGTTGTAGTTGTAGTTGTTGTGACAGGCTTGTAGTATTTGAGTGCCTCGGGCATTAGCTTCTGCAGGTTAGCGATACGCTTCTCGTCGGAGGGGTGGTCGCTGAACAGCTCCATCGTTGTGCTGGTGCTCGACTCTGCCATTCTCTGCCAGAAGGGGATAGCCACTTGTGGGTCGTAGCCCGCCATAGCAGCAAAGATAAGGCCGAGGTGGTCTGCTTCCGACTCGTTGTCGCGAGAGTATTTCAGGTTGGCGAAGTTGAAGCCCGTCTGTGCCACCATATCAATCAAAGAGGAATAGCCGCCCAGACCTTTTGCCTCTGCAACCTGTGTGAGCACAGCACCGCCTAACTGTGCGGCATATTGCTGGCGTGTCTGCTTGGAGAGCTGCTCTGCGGAATGCTTTGCAACAGCATGGGCAATCTCGTGTCCGACCACGATGGCAAGGCAGGCTTCGTCTTGGGTGATGGGAAGCATACCCTCATACACCACAATCTTACCTCCAGGCATGCAGAAGGCGTTGGCAGAATTGTCGGCAACAAGATTGAACTCCCATTGGAAGTTCTGTACTTCGTTGGCATAGCCGTTGTTCATGAGGAACGTCTCGACGGCTGTGGCGAGGCGCTGTCCAACACGCTTCACCATTGCGGTGTTCGTCTGGTTTGTGGAGAGCTTGGCACTTTGCATATACTCCTGGTATTGCTGAGTGCTGAGGCTGAGAATCTGGGCATCATCGACCAGCAGGCGGGTCTTGCGTCCAGTAATGGGAACTGTGTTTGTTGTGCCGCAGGCTGCTGCAAGCAGGGCAAGGGCGGCAATGAGTAAAGTTCTGATTGCTTTCATTTTTATTACGATTTAATGTTTGATATTTAATAAGGTAAAAAGCACCGAACCCCGTGGAGGTCAGGTGCTTTTTATTCGTAAAAAGGGTAGGGGACTTAATCCTCCTTCTGGTTGGCACCGCGCTTTTCGGCGATGCGTGCCTTCTTACCGGTGAGGTTGCGCAGGTAGTAGAGCTTAGCACGACGTACCTTACCAACTTTGTTCACCTGAATGCTGTCGATGCTGGGGCTGTTGAGGGGGAAGATACGTTCCACACCTACTGTGCCGGACATCTTGCGAACAGTGAAGCGCTTGTTCTCGCCGTGACCGCAAATCTTGATGCAGACACCACGATAGAGCTGGATGCGCTCCTTGTTACCTTCGACAATTTTGTATGCAACGGTCACTGTGTCACCAGCCTTGAATTTGGGGTGGCTCTTGCCTGTTGCAAATGCTTCTTCAGCAATTTTGATTAAATCAGCCATAATGCTTGAGTTAGTTATAAAATTGTTTTGTCGATCGCTCGTAGGCATAACAGGTCTCTCTTTTCCTGTCAGCGACCTACGGGAAAGCGGGTGCAAAGGTACGATAAATAATTAAAAACGAAAAATGAAAAGTGAAAAATTATTCTTTTTGCCTGAATTTATTTACTTTTGCACATCAAAACATATGTTTTGCATTAAGGATTAGATATTAAAGATAGGAAAAGACACTATGAAACGTACATTGCTTCTTTTCATTTTTCATTTTTCATTTTTCATTTTTCATTTTGCGCTTGCGCAGGATTACAAAGTGCGTTCCTTCTGCTGGGAGCGGGTGGAAGTGACTTCCAAGCTGGATTCTATGCCCTCAAAAGAAGCGGCTGCAATCTTGGCTCCTTATAAGGCAAGTGTGGATAGCATAATGGCTCCCGTGCTGGGCTTGAGCCGCGTGGCTATGTCCCCTAAGCGTCCCGAAAGTCTGTTGGGCAACTGGGCAGCAGATGTGATGGTGGAAGGCGGAACGGCTACAGGTCTGGAACCTGCCGATATGGGGCTTATCAATGTTGGCGGCCTCAGAAACAATATGCCGGAGGGAATCGTGCGCAGAGGCGACATCATGCTCATCTCACCTTTCGAGAACTATCTTGTCGTGCTCGAAATGAAAGGCTCTGACCTCCTTGAACTGATGCGAAATATCGCTGCCGTCAAGGGAGAAGGTGTTAGCAGCAGTGTTCGTATGGAGATAAGTTCCAATGGCGAACTCCTCTCCTGTACCATCGACGGCAAGGAAATCGACCCACATCGCATCTATACCATCGCCACCATTGACTATCTCGCCGAAGGAAACGACAAGATGTATGCCCTCAAGAAGGCTGTCAAGCGGCACAATATTGGCCTGCTTGCTCGCGAAGTCATGATGGAATATGTGCTGAAACACAGGGTAATAGACAGCAAGATAGAGGGAAGAATCATAATTAAAAATTAACAATTAAAAATTAAAAATGTAGAGTATTATGAAGCGTTTAGTACTGCTAATAATTTTTCATTTTTCATTTATAATTTTTAATTTATGCTTTGCACAAGAGCGCAAAGTGTTTTTGGTTCATACCAGCGACACGCATTCCTGCGTAGAACCCATTTCGCCGAACTTCAGCGATACGGCACAAGCGAACAAGGGCGGCTATCTGCGTCGTGTTGCGCTCATAGAGGAGATGCGCAGGGAACACCCCAACGACTTGCTCCTGCTCGACTGCGGTGACTTCAGCCAAGGTTCTGTCTATTATAATCTCTTCAGGGGTGAGGTGGAAGTCAAGTTGATGAACCTCATGCACTATGATGCCTGCACTATCGGCAACCATGAGTTTGACTTCGGACTAGAGAACCTTGCTCGCCTGATTCGGATGGCAGAATTCCCCTTCGTCTGCTGCAATTACGACTTCACCGGCACGCCTTGCGAAGGACTCGTGAAACCATATATAATAAAAGAACGTGCGGGCGTGCGTGTAGGCATATTTGGTGTATGCCCGCAACCCGAAGGACTTATCACAGGAAAAAATTATGAGGGGATGCGATACACTCGTCCTGCTCAGGCGGCACAACCCATCATCGACAAGTTAAGGGGAGAAGAGCAATGCGACATTGTGATTTGCCTAAGTCACCTCGGCTGGGGCGACAATGCTGACATGGATCCCGATTTCATTGCAAACACCACAGGTCTCGATGTTGTCCTCGGCGGCCACTCGCATACCTACTTCGACAAACCTCAATACCTCAAAGACAAATGTGGCCACGAAGTTCTTGTTGACCACGAAGGAAAGAACGCCCGCTTCTTAGGAACAATAGAAGTAGGATTGGATTGAAGAGTGGCATTATGAAACTCATAGCCTTGAAAATACTTTTGCAGATAAAAGAACAATTATGAAGAAAACTATTCTGACTTTGGTCGTCGCGGTGGCGGCTCTTACGGTATTGGCTGATGAAGGCCGTACAGATGTGACGGCTGTGTTCCTTAACAATCCCTCTTTCGAAGCCGATAACATCTCAACGCTCTCGTCCGTCAACAATTCCGCCGACGGACTGCGCGGCTATAGTGTGGATGAGCCAAAGGGTTGGACGGTAACAAAAGGGTCGAATGTGGTGAGCCTTATCGTCACGGCTGAATGCTTTACCGACAACAACTTCGGCAAAGTCACAACCCTTGCCGACGGCAGTCAGGCCTACTATTTGCGTATGGGATGGAGCACAGGCGTGGCCACTATTTGCCAAACCATTGCTGCGCTACCCAAAGGCAAGTACCAATTGCAAGCCAGCATTCGCTCTGCATACGCCAACCAAGCCACTTCTTCCTACGGCTTGGTGGCTCCGGGCAGCAGCACCAGCACCACTTTCACACAAGGTTCGCAAGGCTGTATGACCAGCATGAAATGGGAAGTTAAGACAGTCAACTTTGAGCAAATAGCCGACGGGACGGCGATCGTGGGCTTCGACATAACTTGGCAGTCTGGCGGCTCATGCATCCTCTTTGATGATGTTCGCCTTTATCAGCTAAGCGACGACTACATCGAACCCGAAGACCCCTCCGAAGCCAGCCCAACAGAAGGTCGTGTCGTAGCAGACTTTGTCAGCGAGGCCGACATGAAAGACGACTTGCTGCAAATGCTTGCCAACTTCGCCACCTACATGAAGAACGACTTTCAGGACTGCCAATGGCCCAACAGCATCGACGAGGTTTGCGGCTGCTTCCGGGGCGAGAACACGATGGGCAACGACGAACGAGGCGTGCGACCCAATGCCGACCTCTCGATGATATGCGCGTTCCTTGTCAAATATGCAAAGGGAAAGGTAGTGCTGCCAACGGGCGTGACGTGGGACGACCTGGAGCTGATGGCCATGAAGAGCCTCGTCTTCGCTTATTCCACCCACAAAGCCAACAAGCTGAAAGTGTGCTCTGGCGGCAACTATTGGGGTTCCGTCTCTAATGCCGACCATGTTTGGGAAAGTTCGCTTTGGGCGATGTCGGTGGCTTATAGCGCCTTCTTCCAATGGGAGAAGCTCAGCGATGCCCAAAGGAACTACATCTACCAATTGCTGAAGTCAGAGTGCAACTACGAACTGGAGCGCAGCATCCCCACAGGCTATGCCGGCGACACAAAAGCCGAGGAGAACGGATGGGAGGCCGACATCTTGGCTGCCACGTTGGGCATGTTCCCCGACGACCCGCTGGCTCCGCGCTGGTTCCAGCGCCTTCGCGAGTTTGCCGTCAACAGCTATTCGCAGAAGGACGATGCCCAGGACAACACCATCATAGACCCCGAATACGACCAGAAGACGGTTAGCGACCTCTACAAGGGCAGAAACCTCTATGACGACTTTACGCTCCAGAACCACAACTACTTCCACACCTCCTATCAGAACGTTGTTGTGCAAGAGCTTGGCGAGGCAGCCCTGGCCTTGAAACTCTTCCAAAAGGGACTCTCGGGGATGGAGCAATGGCGAACCAACGCCCTGATGCACAACAACCAAAAGGTGATGGACGAGGTGCTCTACTGGCTGGCACTTGCAGATGGCGAACTGGCTATGCCTAACGGCAACGACTGGAGCCTGTTCCTCTACGACCAAATCACCTCCTATTCCACCAACGCCTGCTTCTTGCGCGACCCACATGCCTTGATGCTCGAAAACCTGGCTTACAAGATGATTAAGGCGCGACAGACCACAACAGCCGACGGCTCGTGGCTGCTGCGACCCGATGTGGGGGCACGCCGAATGGGTGTCGAGGCTCATCGCGTGATGATGACTTGGCTCATGCACGAGATGCTCCCGACTGCCGACATGGCCGCAACCACTTGGGAAGACTTCAACCGCCAATACGCGCAAGCGAAGGTTTTCTCCTCGCAAAACATCGTCCGTGCCGCTACAGACAGCCGCTTCACCTGCTTCTCGTGGAGCACAGGTTTGAAGAGTTACACAGGCTACATTGCCGCCAACTCGGTGGATAAGAACAAGATAGTCGTTCCCTTCCGCGCCAACAACACGGGTAATTTCCTCGGCTGGTACGAAGTGCAGGGCAAAACGACCAACGCCTCGCCTGTGGAGCAGCAGAGCGAAAATGGCGAATGGTCGATGTTTAATGTTCAATGCATAGGCAACAGCTTCGTGATGAACGGAGAACTGCAAACCAACGATGCCGTGCTGAACAACCGCTTCGCCCTCTATTCCACCCCGGGCAATGTCGTCATCTATCTCGACTATGTCCGCGCCAATCAGAATGCCACCATCACAGCCGAAAAGGGAGGACTCATGGCCATCAGCGTAGATGAACTGACAAAGACAAACCGCAAGCTCTATACCGAAGAATCCGATGGCGAAGGGGGACGCATCACATCTAAACAGCTCGACGGCTCGGTCTTCACAAAGCTTCCGGCAAGTTGGGTGAACATCGACAACGAACTCGGTATCATCACCTCAACACAGCAAATGGCATTTGGCGACAAAGCCAACAACAATTCCATCAACACGGCAAAACTCTACACCCTCTACTCCGACCAAAGCCGACAGGTGAAGACGGGCGACATAGTGGGCAGTCGCTATGCCTTCTACTATAGCAAGGTAACGGCTCAGCAAACAATGGAACTGAATGAGCAAGGCGGCGGACTGAAAGCCGAGGAAGGCTGGAATGCAGCCCTTGCTTTCGACCCCGACCAGACAGGATATCTGCTGCTCTGCAACTTCTGCGGAGACGAAGCGTGTACCCTGAACAACATTCTGACACATAAGGGCGCACCTGTGTTTACGGCAAGAACCAGGATTGGCTCTGCTGGCTCTACAGCCACATTCGAAGCAACTTTGAACCACTCTGTAGCGAACACATTAAAGTTCTTCATCGCAGGCACAGGCTTGGACGCCATACAGGAAAAGGGCGATTCAACAGTCATCTATCTGCTTAACAACGTGAAAGGCAAGAATGCCATCACCATCAATTCCACCGACCAAAATCAAAGCCTGAGCAAGGACGTCACATTATTTAACAAGGTACTGAAGGCATACATCCTGGACGGCGAACTGATAGTCGAGGAGGCTGACTACTTCCCAGGCGAAGAACAGCCCGACGGCATCATAGCTATGGATGATGGACAATGGACGTTGGACGATGAAGGAGGCGATATTTACGACCTTAGCGGGCGCCGCATAACCAATTCAGAATTCACAATCCAAAATTCTAAATTGCCTCGTGGCATTTATATCGTAGGCGGGAAGAAAAAGAAGATTCAGGGCTTGCCTTGATAGAGGATTTCACCTCCGGCGTGACCTCCGCCAGGACCCATCTCAATAATCCAGTCGGCAGAGTTAATGACATCTACGTTATGCTCTATGACGATGATGGTATTACCCTTGCTGACTAACTTCCTAAGCACTTCGAGCAACACACGGATGTCCTCGAAATGCAGGCCTGTGGTGGGTTCGTCGAGAACATAGAGCGTCCTGCCCGTATCGCGTTTGCCAAGCTCCGCAGCAAGTTTCACGCGTTGGCTCTCGCCCCCGGAAAGGGTATTGCTGGGCTGGCCAAGCTTGATATAGCCAAGCCCCACTTCCTGCAACACCTTTATCTTGTTTAGGATAACAGGCTGATTGGCAAAGAACTCCACAGCCTGATTTATGGTCATGTCAAGCACATCGGCAATACTCTTGCCCCTGAAGCGTACTTCGAGTGTCTCGCGATTGTAACGTTTGCCGTGACACTCTTCGCAAGGCACATAGACATCGGGCAGGAAGTTCATCTCGATGGTGCGATAGCCGTTGCCATTACAACATTCACAGCGTCCGCCCTTTACGTTAAACGAAAAGCGTCCTGGCTTGTAACCACGAATGCGGGCTTCTGGCAGTTCGACATAGAGGCTTCGGATGTCGTTGAAGACACCTGTATAGGTGGCAGGATTGGAACGAGGCGTCCGTCCCAAAGGACTTTGATCGACATCAATAACCTTGTCGATAAGCTCCAGACCTTCGATTGAATCATAGGGCAGCGGCTCTTGAAGGGAGCGGTAGAAGTGCTTGCTGAGAATGGGATAAAGCGTGTCGCTGATAAGCGTGCTCTTGCCGCTACCGCTTACACCAGTAATGCAAACGAGCTTGCCAAGAGGAATCTCCACATCGATGTTTTTGAGGTTGTGCCCAGAGCAACCACGAATATGCAGCCCCCTCTCCGCTCCCCCTTTGGGGGAGTACACTGTCTCGCAGCCATCTCCTTTATGACACTCCCCCAAAGGGGGAGCAGGGAGGGGGCTGATTTCTCCCTTCAAGTATCTTGCCGTCAGCGTGTCCGTTTTCAGCATGTCCTTGTAGGTGCCCTGAAAGACGACTTCGCCGCCACGCCTACCTGCAAGTGGGCCTATATCAACGATGTAGTCGGCATTCTCCATCATGTCGCGGTCGTGCTCCACGACAATCACGGTGTTGCCTGCATCGCGAAGTGCCTTGAGGGAACGGATGAGCTTGATGTTGTCTCTTCTGTGAAGCCCGATGCTGGGTTCGTCGAGGATGTAGAGCACCCCAACTAACTGACTACCTATCTGTGTGGCAAGGCGGATGCGTTGGCTTTCGCCTCCTGAAAGGCTCATCGAAGGGCGGGAAAGGGAAAGGTAGTCGAGACCCACATCGAGCAGGAACTTCAGTCGTGTCTTTATCTCCTTGATGATTTCCTGAGCAATTGCTTTCTGCCGTTCCGTAATGCGGTTCTCCAAGTCTTCGAGCCATTCATAGAGCTGACCCAGTTCGAGAGCAGCAACCTCGGCGATATTCTTTCCATCGAGCAGGAAGTGGAGCGACTCTTTCCTCAGCCGTTGACCTTTGCATTCAGGGCATTTGCAGACACAGCTGAACTGTTCTGCCCACTTCTGTGCAGCAGCACCAAGCTCGGCATCCTTCATCTGTTCGATGTATTTAACAAGGCCGTCAAACTTCGTATAGACATCGTTTGTGGTCTTTGCCCTGTCTGCAGGAATGCGAAGCCGCTCCTGACAGCCTTCCAGCACTTCGTCGATGGCTTCATCGGGGACTTCGCCAAGAGGTGTGTCGATGGTACAGCCATATTGTTCGAGCACGGCTTCCACCTGCCAGAATATCATTGCCTGCCTGCTTTTACCTAGAGGGGCAAAACCACCATCGCGAAGCGAAAGAGAAGGGTCGGGAATGACCTTGCTTCGGTCGATGATATGAACGAAGCCCAGGCCTTTGCAACGCGGGCAAGCACCTTGAGGACTATTGAAGGAAAAGTCGTGGGGTGCAGGGTCGCCGTATGAGATGCCGCTTGTGGGGCACATCAGATGCTTACTGTAGTGGCGGACTTCATCGGTATCCATATCGCAGACAAGCATCTCGCCTTCGCCTTGCTTCATGGCTATTGCAACACTTTGAACCAGGCGTTTGTCGTCCTTGTCCTGAACTCGAAGGCGGTCGATGACAACTTCTATACTGTGGTTGCGATAGCGGTCGAGCTTCATACCTGGCAAGACTTCCTGCATCTCGCCATCTATGCGGGCATAGAGATAGCCTTTGCGACGAATGGTCTCGAATAGATCCTTGTAGTGTCCCTTGCGATTCTTGACGAGAGGAGAAAGCAGGATGATGCGCTTGTCGAGGTATTCGCTCAGTAAAAGGTCGATAATTTGCTCTTCGGTATAGCGCACCATCTTTTCGCCGCTAATGTAGGAATAGGCTTCGGCTGTGCGGGCATAGAGCAAACGAAGAAAGTCGTAGATTTCCGTTGTGGTGCCTACTGTGCTTCGAGGATTCTTGTTGGTGGTCTTCTGTTCGATGCTGATGACAGGACTGAGACCTGTAATCTTATCAACATCAGGGCGTTCCATTCCGCCAAGGAAATTACGGGCATATGCGCTAAAGGTCTCAATGTAGCGACGCTGACCTTCGGCGTAGATGGTGTCGAAAGCCAACGAGGACTTGCCGCTCCCGCTCAGGCCCGTAATGACCGTCAGGCTGTTGCGAGGAATCTCAACATCGATATTCTTCAGGTTGTGAACGCGAGCGCCCTCAACCATAAGCTTTTCATTCCTCTGTTCCGTTGCCTTGATTCTCGTCATTGTTGTAGCCGGAAATAACGTTGATGGCCTTCTTGATGTTGTACTCGTAGCCGTCGCTGCCTTTAGCTGTAACATGAAGGAAATAGACACCATCCTTCACGACTTTTCCATTATACTTGCCGTCCCAAGAGCCATTCACGTTATCCCAGGAATAAAGCTTCTTTCCCCAGCGATTGAAAATAATAGCATGGAAAGACACAATGCTCTTAAAACCGTCTTTAGGCTTGAGTTCATCGTTCCGCCCGTCGCCATTTGGAGAGATGCCGTTGGGGAACTCTAATTGGCTCTCGGTAATAGAGAATGTTATGTCCTTATAATTAGTATCACCTTCTTCAGGGAACTCATAAAGGATGTTTTTTCCCTCTTCGTCATAGAAGATAGCGCGAAGTTTCACCACATAGCTTCCGCTTTCATTAAACACCAGCTCAAACTCCTCTTCATTGCGCTTGATAGAGGTTTCTGTGGTTTCAGGAACATCTTCCAAGTCATCCCTGTTCTTTCGGTCGATATGGGTGCCGTTTATTGTCCAGTCGTAATGAACAATGTCACTATAGCCATCGGGGAATGGCCTTGAAGGATTTGCCTGGAAAACGATGCGTACAGGTGCGTTAAGAGGAGGTGCTGGTTCTGCATTCTGCTCTGATGAGATGGTGCCAGATTCCTCTTGACCATCTGCACCTGTTGTATAGTATGTGGCTGTGGGGCTAATTGTAGGTACCTGTGCAACCGCCAATAGCGGTATAAGGGCAAGGAAAAAGAATAAAATTCGCTTCATCTTACACATAATTTTTGCAAAATTAGAAAAAAAGCAGAACAAACAATGCATTTTATCTCTTAAAATAGTTGAAAGAGCAATAAAAAGTGTTACCTTTGCGTGTAATTAGCTTCTTATGACTAAAGGTTTATTTGTTATGAATCATAAATTAAGGATAGGTGTTCTATTGGCTTTTCTTTTTCCGCTTGTTCTTTTTGGCCAAGACCTTCTTTCCACGCTCGGGAACATGCATTCTGTCGTGAAAGGCGAAACATGGGAGAGTGTTGCTAACAGCTATGGTGTCTCGGTCCTTGAACTGCAAGCCGCTAATCCCGATGTCAAGAAGAAGAAACTGAAGAAAGGCACGTTGCTGATAATACCTGCCATTCCTGTCAAAGACGGAGATAAACAACAAGAACCCGATGGCTCCATCCACGCTACTGATGGGCCTGGAATGACACTTGTCCGTACTGCTATCCCAAACTTGAAGGTAGGTGTTCTGCTTCCCTTTAGCGATAAGAAGATGGTGGAGTTCTATCGTGGCTTTCTTATGGCAGCTGACAGCATCAAGAAAACAGGTGTCAGTCTCGATATTCATGCTTGGGATTGTGGTGCATCTGTCTCCCAGCTTGAACAGCTTATGCCCCAGCTCAACGGGCTTGATGTCGTCGTTGGCCCCGCTTCTGCAACACAAATACCCACCGTTGCCGAGGTGTGCAAGGAACAGGGCATCCGACTTGTCCTGCCTTTCTGGAGTGGGCAATCGTTGTTCGACTATCCAAGAGTTTATAATGCCACAGCTCCGAACACCTTATTCTATGATGCTGCCGTGAAGAAGCTGATGAGCTACTATGGCGACAACAACTTCGTAATTGTTCATAGCGGCAATCCCGACAATCACGGACAAATTCTCTCTGATGCACTTACACGACAATTGGCTCAACGGACAGGGAAACCGAGAATCTTGGAAATCGAAGGAGGTGACTTTGACTACGAATCTGCTTTCAACCAGTACCGCAACAATATGATTGTCCTAGACAACAGCAATATCAGTTCGCTCAACAACCTGCTTGCACACCTCAAGAGCTTCCAGCAGAAGCATCCTGTGTATCGACTTTCATTGATTGGCTATACCGAGTGGCAAGATGAGGTTTCGAACCTCCAGAATGACTTTTTTGCGCTCGACACCTACATTGCCACCCCATATTATTATAATGTATTGGACGACAGAACAGAGGAATTCGAGCGTTCCTATACAAAGAACTTCCGTTCCTCCATTGCCCAGAACAATCCCCGATATGCAGCACTTGGCTTTGACCTGGGTTGCTATTTCCTCGGAGGCATCAGCAGCATGGGCGACACATTCGAGCAGATGTTGGGAAACATTCAGCAGAATCCCTATCAGAACAGCTATCATTTCGAGCGTAGCGGTGCAGGGATAAGCTTTTCCAATTGCTTTGTCCAATTCATCCACTTCACACCAGAAAAAACGATAGAGTTGATACGATGAAACGCCTCGCCCTCATTTTATATTCTTCATTCTTCATTCTTCATTTTCTCTCTGCTCAGGTAGGGGAACCTCGCACAGACTTAGCTGTTGGTATGAACGGAGGCTTTGTCATGAACCGCATGACCTTCGACCCCACTATCAGGCAGAAATCAAAGAACGGTATGACAATAGGCTTTACTGCTCGTTATACCTGCGAGAAATACTTCAATATGATTTGTGCTGTCCAAGGCGAAATCAACTATTCGCAAGCAGGATGGAAAGAGGATATTACCACCAGCGAAGACACCTATCAGCGCACCATCCACTATGTTCATGTTCCGCTTTTGGCCAATCTCGGTTATGGACGTGAGCGAGGGGGCGTGAAGGGCTTCCTTGTCGTAGGTCCGCAACTGGGCTTCTGCATCGGCGAATTGGAGAAACGAGGCGGAGAATGGTCGGCCTATACGCTTGCAAGGCGCATCAATGGGGTTCATCAGCAATACGACCTGAAGGTGCAGAAGAAGTTTGAATACGGCATTACCGGCGGTCTCGGCATAGATGTAAGCACAAAAAAAGGGCACCACTTCATTGTTGAAGGGCGCTACTTTTATGCTTTGAGCGATATCTTCGCAAACTCCAAGAAAGACCCCTTTGGCCGTAGTGCCAATAGCACCATCTTCGCCAAAGTTTCCTATCTTTTCGACATCAAGAAGACAAATTTGTAGAGAATCAGCGAAGGCGGTCGAGGGAGCGAACCAGCATCTCGTCTTTCAGAATGCCTCGGAATGCAAGGTAGAGCAGGATAAATGCTGCAGCGGGAAGGGCTGCTGTCCAATGAGGACGCCAAGTGGCTTGCATTTCAGTGAGAAGCAGATAGCTGATAATGCCGTAAGCAACGTACCAGGCTACAAGCAGTATCATGCTGAAAGTGACAACGCGCATCTGAAATGCACGACGCCTGTAAAGCCAAATGTCCACAAACACAATCGCTGCCGTGATGACGAGAATGCCCATCAGCACAGGGCAGAAGGAGAACATGTGGCTGCCATCGTCAGAAACGAGCCAGAGGTTATACATATCCACCTTCTCGAAGCTGTTGGGCAACATGAAATGTGCAACAGGCATACACAGGCAGCCAATGCAAAGCGCAAAGGCTGCCAGAAGGTAGATGGTCTGTATGCGTTGTATCATGCCTTAGTCGAGGAGTGTTGCCTCCTTGCTGGGGTTGCGATAGTAAATTTTGCCGTCGATGAACTCCTGGGTTGCCATGAGGGTTGCCTTGGGAAGCTTCTCGTAGTAGCGGCTGATTTCTATCTGCTCGCGGTTCTCGAACACTTCGTCCAGATTGTCCTGCGTGCTGGCAAACTCAGAGAGTTTCTTGCTGAGTTCCTGCTTGATGTCGGCAGAAATCTGATTGGCACGCTTACCAATGATAACCACGCTCTCGTAGATGTTGCCTGTCTCTTCGCAGAGGCTCATGGGGTCTCTGTTCACCGTGTCAGTGGGTGCTGTAGTTTTCTTGTAATCCATCTTTTTATTTACTATTTTACTATTTACGATTTATTACTCGCTGATGAGTTGTTAAACGATTAATTCTTAATCTCCTCCAATCCCTTAATATCCGAGGGTTGTTCTTTCTTCGAGACGATGCGCTCGGAATGGTTGAAGATAAGCTTTGCTTCCTTCATGTATTGGCTTTCGGGAAAGTCGTTCTGGAAGGCATAGTATTCGTCGATTGTGTCGCGGAAACGTTCCATCTGCCTCTTAGCAACGCTTTGCCGGGCCAAGTGGTATTTTGCCCGAAGAACAAGGATGGACAAATCCTCGCGAAGTCCTGCGGAGGCATAGGGATAGTCTTTCAGCGCACTCTGAGCCGTCACGACACATGCCTCATAATTGCTGCCGCCATTTGTGGAAGCATTGCCGGGATAGGTGCCCAGGTCGTAATAGAGTTTGGCAGCCAGATATTCCTTCTTGACGAGTTTGTCCTGAAGCTCATATATGATTGTGTGGACTTGTTGCTTGAGGCTTGTTGTGGGGCAATAATCCAGGAATGTCTGAAATTCGGTGATGGCTTCAATCGTACTTGTCTGGTCGAGCCTTATGTCTGGAATCTGCTTATAGAGCGAATAGGCGCTGTTGAAGCGGGCCATCTCCATATAGGAACCCTTAGGATACGACTGATAGTATTTCTTGAAGAACATATTGGCGGACTCATAGTCCCTTGCCCTCAAGTTGCTCTCTGCCAGCATATAAAGACTTTCTTCTCCGTACTGGGTACCCTTCAGCGGAGCCAAAAGCATACCGAACAACTCTGCTGCCTGGCGATAATGACCGTTGGCATAGAGTGCTTTTGCTGCCTCGTACCTGTATTCATAGTCGTTACTTTTGAGCACGGTAGAGTACTCGCTGCAAGAGTGAAGCAGCAGAGAGCAGACCGCAATGAGTAGGGGCAAAAGATGACTTTTATGCATAATCGGGCGCAAAGATATTATTTTTTGCGTTCTCTGCCAAAAGAGTAAACGGGAAAAAGTGCTTTTTGAGGTCTTTTTTAAGGTTTATTTGCTTTCTGAGGGTCGTAAATGGCCATTCCGACGAAGGAATCTGCACAACCATAGTAAAGAAACCATTTGCCTTTATAAGGCACAAGTCCTTCGATGAAGACGGTTCCTGAGGGGTATTGTCCGCTCTTTTCAAAGTTGTCTTCGGGATAGAAGAACGGTTCGTCAAGCCGGTCGATGAGTTGGGTGGGGTCTTTCAGGGAGAAGAGCGCCTGGCCTGCACAGTAAGCACCAGAGGCATAACGCTGGTCGCCATTCTCTCCACCTCTGTTCTTTCCGTTGTAGAAGAGCATGATGCCCTTCTTGGTCTTGATGGCCGGAGGGCCGCATTCCACGAGTTGGCTGTCGAAATAGCCCTTTCTTGTGTCCATAACGTGAAGCAATTTTCCGTCGGGAGCCAACATCGGTGTCCAGTGGATAAGGTCGTCGCTGGTGGCGATGTTCACGAAGTTCTCGCCCCAATACATCATATATTTGCCTTTGATGCGGGCAATGACTTGGCGACCGTTCTTTATCTCGGTCACAATGGAGCCAGACTTCGAGTAGCCTTTGCTAAGCTGGCTTTTGTGGTCGTCGGAGAAGATGGGGCCGTGCTTTGTCCAATGCACAAGGTCACGCGAAGTGGCAACGCTCAGTCGAGCCAGTTTATGGTTCCAGCTTGTGTAGGTCATTACATACAGGCCGTCCTCGGTCACGCAGACGCGCGGGTCTTCGCAACCACCTGGGACATCAAAGTCTGTCCATTCATCGCCTCCGGGGAAAAGGACGGGAGCGCCGTGATGTTGGAAATGTATGCCGTCTTCGCTGAAGGCATAGCCGATGCGGGAAGTGCGTGAACCGATGCCTTTGGCGATGTTGTCTTCGGCACGATAGAGGAGGGCTATTCCGCCGTTGATTACGGTTGCGGCGGGGTTGAATGTCTCGCTGTTTTCCCATTGTGCCACTCTGCCCCACATCGGGCAGAAGAAGCGGCTTGTCGTGTCGGGCTTAACGATAGGATTGGCTCCAGCAGGGCGCTCAAATCCCAGCCAAGCCCATTTCTTTTCTGTGTTCGGAACCTTTTGCGCCTGAACTTGGAAGATAAAAGAAGATAGCAGAAGAAAGATGAAGATTGATGACGACAGTTTTGGAAGCAAGTTGTTTTTCATTATGAATTATGAAATAATTATTTTTGAATTGCGATGCTATAAATATAGCCTCGATATAGGTTTTCAACAGTTTGCAGTTCAATGCCTTGCAGCTTGTCTGGTTCAAGGACAGAGTGCAAATCATCCACAATGCCTGTGCCTTTCAGCTTCAAGACAGCTTCCTTTTGCGTCCAAAGCCGAGTGAAGGCGATGTCCGGGTAAGGGTCGGAAAGGATGGCTTCAGCTTCCTTCGGACTCATTGTGTGGCGGACAAGGTCGGGCTTTGCTTTGCGGATATGCTCAACATCGAGGCCGCAAGGATGGTCGCCGACCAAGCACCCAACTGCTTCCCGACAATGGCTGATGCTGAAATGAACGTCTGGATGTTCCTTCAGGTAGGGCTTTCCGTGCTCGTTGTAGGCAAAGGCGGACGTGTCATTGATGCCGAAGCGGAGCCGAAGTCCTCGCAAAAGCTCGATAAAGCCTACAGCACTCTCCCTCCTGCCCTGCAAATGCTTGTAGCGCAGAGCTACTTCGCGACGCCACTGCGGTAACGAAGCGATGAGCTTGTCTGTCTGTTCTTCGCTGAGGTCGGCAATGTGGTCGTTTATGCAAAGCATAACTTAGGTGTACGACGGCTTGTCGATTTCCTCTACGAAAGCGGCATCGTGATGCCCCGTCATGTGCCAGCAGATAGCGCATTTCCTTTGTGGAGGCAGGGCGAGCCAAGCCTTTGTGACCTCCTTTGGGTCGGCATCCTTGTTGCCCAGCAACTTTAGTGCAAGGTGCTGGCGCGTATTCTTGGCGTCCAGATTGCGAAGGGGACGGATGGGAAGTCCTACATACCATTCATCGGCAAAAGCCTCGGTGACATCACTACATTTCTGTGGAATCTTCATAACTTGTGAGTTTTATGTTTTTGGAGTTGTAATTTGGTTGTGCAAAGATACAACATTTTTTTCGAAAGTACAAGCAAAATTCAAATTATTTTCATTGAAAATATTTATCGCGTTACAGTGTTACAGTTGTTACAGTTGAAAATAAGGTTGACAAAAGTCAAAAAGAAATTTTATATTATATATATTATTTATAATATATATAATATAAATTGTAAATTGGGATGTGAATGACCTTAAAACGAACTGTAACAACTGTAACACTGTAACAGGCTGTGAAATGCCCGGACATATACTGGTACGTTGACTAACATATACATGAACATTGGCCAATACACGCGTGTAAAGTGACCACGACACACGTGTAGTTTGCCAACGCAGCACGTTAAGTTTGCCAACGAGACAGGAGTCAAACGTTTTTTGCTTATGCAGCGTTACGTCCTTATGCCTGGCGATAGCTGTCGGTGCCTTCGGCAATCATGCGAGAGACGAGTGAGCTGTGCTTCTCCACTTCGGCTTCTGCAAGGTTAACATAGACCTGAAGGCTCTTGCCAAAGAGTTCGGGAGCTTTGGCGGCGTTCTGCAACAGGAGGTGGCACATGATGATGTCGGCAGCCATCTCGTAGAGGTGACGGGCGCAGAGGTCGAGCAGCTCCTGATTCTCAGTCTCCTTCACGGCAGCGGTGCAGGCGTTGAACTTCTCTGCCATACGGCAGACCCTCTCTAACTCTCCCTTGAAGGGCGAGAACGAATTGTCTCCCTCTCCTTCGGAGAGGGTTGGGGTGAGGCTTTCAATCACTTGACTGTAGAAGCCGTTGGTGACGTAGCGAATGGCAGCCACCGTCTGCAGCTGCGTCGTGCCTTCGTAAATGGAGGTGATACGGGCGTCGCGATAGATGCGCTGGCAGGCATATTCGAGCATAAAGCCAGAGCCGCCGTGAACCTGAATACAGTCGTAGGCGTTCTGGTTGGCATACTCGCTGTTCATGCCCTTTGCCAAAGGCGTGAAGGCATCGGCAAGGCGGCTGTACTGCTTCAGCTCGGCACGCTCTTCCGGTTCCAGCTTGCGCTCGCGGCTGATGTCTTCCAAAGCCTTGTAGATGTCCACATAGCGGGCTGTCTGGTAGAGTAGGGCACGACCTGCATCGAGGCGAGCCTTGATGTTGCTAATCATCTCCTGCACGGCGGGGAACTCGATGATGGCCTTGCCGAACTGCTTGCGGTCCTTGGCGTAGGCAACAGCCTCGTTGTAGGCTGCCTGCGAAAGTCCGACGCTCTGAGCAGCAATGCCGAGGCGGGCACCGTTCATCAGCGACATGACATATTTGATGAGGCCAAGCTTGCGGTCGCCACAAAGCTCGCACTTAGCGTTCTTATAGACAAGCTCGCAGGTTGGCGAACCGTGAATGCCGAGCTTGTTCTCGATGCGACGCACATCGACGCCTCCGTCGCGCTTGTCGTAGATGAACATCGAGAGGCCGCGACCGTCGCGTGTGCCAGCTTCGGAGCGAGCGAGCACCAAGTGGATGTCGCTGTCGCCGTTGGTGATGAAGCGCTTGGCACCGTTCAGTCGCCAGCAGTTGTTCTCCTCGTCGAAGGTTGCCTTGAGCATGACGCTCTGCAAGTCGCTGCCGGCATCGGGCTCGGTGAGGTCCATCGACATGGTCTCGCCCTTGCAGACACGCGGGATGTACTTCTGTCGCTGCTCTTCGTTGCCGAAGCAATAGAGCGTCTCGATGCAGTCCTGCAGGCTCCAGATGTTCTCGAAGCCAGCGTCGCCGGCCGATACAATCTCGTTGGCAGCCGTATAGACTGTCACGGGCAGGTTCAGGCCGCCGTAGCGACGGGGCATCGTCATGCCGTTCAGTCCGGCATGGTTCATGGCAGCGAGGTTCTCATAGGTCTTCGAGGCGTAGCGCACTCGGCCGTTCTCGTGGTGCGGCCCTTCGGCATCGACCTCTTCGGCATTGGGCGCCACGACGTTAGCCACGATGTCACCCACCACGTCGAGCACCTTGTCGTACGAGTCCATTGCGTCCGCATAGTCCTGCGGCGCCTCGTCGTACTGGTCCTTGTCCTCGAAGCTGCGTTCCTTGAGCTCAACGATCCTCTCCATGAGAGGACTGTTCTTGAGCTCGAACTTAATCTCATTTATATCGGAAAAATAGTTTGCCATTTTTATTTCTTGTCTTTAGATTCTTCAAAGAGCACAATTTCTGATTCATCAACTTCTGCCTTAAGAGTTCCGTCATTATAAGAGCATAAATATTTACCATTGGGAAGTCGATATTTAATTTTCATCTGACGTCCACTTTCTGTATGTACAACTAATGTATTCGGAGCAAACCCTTCTCCTAAAACTTCCCCTGTCAGGTCAGATACTTCTTCCCTTTTAGCAAAATTTGATTGCAATATGAATTTTATATCCCTCACATTATTGGTCATACTCCATATTTTAAAGAATAGTATTAAACATAGAATGCTCCAAATAAATGCAAGTATTGTAAGAATAATTTCCATCCTATTTACTGTTTTGTTTGTAATACTTGATGAGCTTTGGTACGACTTCTTCCACTGTGCCGTTGATGACGTAGTCGGCAATGGTGTTGATGGGGGCGTTCTCGTCGCTGTTGATGGAGATGATGATGCCCGATTCCTTCATGCCTGCCACGTGCTGGATGGCTCCGCTTATGCCGCAAGCAATATAAACTTTGGGACGGACGGTTACACCTGTCTGCCCAATCTGAAGGTCGTGGTCGGCAAAGCCTGCATCCACAGCAGCACGGCTTGCACCAACCTCTGCATGAAGCACTTTGGCAAGCTCATAGAGTTGCTCGAAGCCTTCCTTGGAGCCTACGCCATAGCCGCCAGCCACGATGATAGAAGCACCCTTCAGGTTGTTCTTTGCTGCTTCCACATGGCGGTCGAGCACCTTGGTGACATATTCTGCCTCGGGCACGAACTTTGCCACATCTTCGATGATGACCTCGCCCTTGTAGTTCGGGTCGAGAATCTCAGCCTTCATCACGCCACTACGAACAGTTGCCATCTGCGGACGGTTCTCGGGATTGACAATCGTTGCCACGATGTTCCCGCCGAAAGCAGGGCGAATCTGATACAAAAGGTTCTCGTAGGTCTTGCCTGTCTTCTTGTCCTCATGGGGACCAATCTCGAGGCTGGTGCAGTCGGCAGTCAGTCCACTATGGAGGGCAGATGAGACACGAGGGCCGAGGTCACGACCTACAACATCTGCACCCATCAGACAAATCTGTGGCTGTTCCTGCTTGAAGAGGTTGACGAGCACAGCCGTATGAGGCTTGCTTGTGTAGGGAGCGAGGCCTGGAGCGTCGAAGATATGAAGCTTATCCACACCATAAGGAAGGATTTGACTCTCCACTTTTCCTGTAATGCCGCTGCCAGCAGCCACAGCCTCAAGCTGTACGCCCAAAGTGTTCGCCAGCTTGCGACCCTTGGTCAGAAGCTCCTGGGACACTTCCTGTACTTGCGTACCTTCTATTTCACAATATACAAAAACGTTGTTCATATCCCGCTATCCTATTAGTCTTTCGTTCAACAATTCCTTTATTAAGCCGTTCACGTCCTCGTCGCTGCCAGTCATGACTTTACTTTCCTTTGCCTTGAAGACGATGTTCTCCACGTTCTTCACCTTGGTGGGCGAGCCAGCCAAACCACATTGCTGGAGGTCGGCATTCACGTCGGCACAGCTAAGTTGACCGAGCTTCAGGTACGGCTTCTTCTCATATTCGCTTGCGTAGGGCAGGTCGCCAAAGCCTGTTCCCTGCGGCAATTCCATCGGAGCAAGGCAACGCTTGTACTTCATCACCCGCTTTACATTACGAGGACGGCAAGGAGCAGCACTTCCGTTGACGGTCAGGACGCAAGGCAGAGGACTTTCCACTGTCTCTACGCCGCCATCGATGTGGCGCTTGACAATAATGGACCCTACCCGGCCTCCCCTTGAAGGGGAGGAGTTCTCTCCCTTTAAGGGAGAGTTAGAGAGGGTCTTCACTTCTTCCACATAGGTTATCTGATTCAGCCCGAGCTTCTCAGCAACCTGTGGCCCTACCTGTGCCGTATCGCCGTCAATGGCCTGACGACCACCGATGATGAGGTCAACATTGGGGCAGACGTGTTTGATGGCTGTGGCGAGAGCATAGCTTGTGGCCAGCGTGTCTGCACCGGCAAAGGCGCGGTCGGTAAGCAGATAGCCGCCGTCAGCTCCACGATACATGGCTTCGCGAATCACTTCAGCAGCACGTCCCGGCCCCATCGTAATGACGGTAACAGTCGTGCCAGGGAATTGGTCTTTCAGTCTCAAAGCCTGCTCCAAGGCGTTCAAGTCCTCGGGATTGAAGATAGCAGGCAACGCGCTACGATTCACGGTGCCTTCGGGCGTCATTGCGTCCGGCCCTACGTTGCGCGTGTCAGGTACTTGTTTGGCAAGTACGATGATGTTCAATTTCATGCTTTTATATAAATATATAAATGTGTAACCTTTGTTTTCGGCTGCAAAGGTACGAAGAAAAGTTGAAAAGTTAAAAAGATGAGAATGTAAAAGTCGGTTTATCTTCTCCTTCCGAAGATGCGGAGCAGATAAAGGAACAGGTTGACGAAGTCAAGATAGAGCGTAAGTGCTCCCAGGAGCGCAACCTTCTGTGCTGCTTCATCCACATCAGGAGCCTGCATCAGCATCTGCTTTATCTTCTGTGAGTCCCAAGCTGTAAGCCCTACAAAGATAATCACACCTAAGTAGCTCAACATCATTGTCAGGCCGTCGCTTTTAATGAATATGTTGACCACAGTCGCTATTATCATTCCGATAAGAGCCATGAACAGGATTCTCCCAATCGACGAAAGGTCTTTCTTGGTGAAGTAGCCTATTGCAGCCATTGTGCCGAATGTTCCTGCCGTAATGAAGAATACTGAAGCGATGGACGACAGCTCGTAAACCAAGAAGATGATAGACATCGTGGCACCATTAATGACCGAGTAGAGGATGAACATCAATGTGGCTGTCAACAAGGACAGACGGTTGATGGCTGCACTCACGCCAATGACCAATGCAAGTTCGGCAATAAACAGCCCCCAAAAGATAGCATTGTTGTTTAGGATAGCTGTGAGAATCGTCTCGTTTGTTGCCACATAATAGGCCGTCATTCCCGTAATGGCGAGGGCAAGCGTCATCCAGACGTAAACTTTACGCATAAGGACGGGAAACGCATTTGATACTTCTATCTGCTGCTGGGCAGAGAGTTCCTGATAATTAAATTCCTGATTTTCCATAATATTTAATATGTTTGTTTGTTATTATTTTTGAAAGTTAAAGAGCTAAAACTATAGTCCTCGCGCACGGAAGATAATGTCGCGGGCTTCCGTTATTTCACGAAACTTCTCTTCTGCTTGCTGACGCGCGGTTTCTCCTTGTGTCTCGACACGGTCTGGATGGTAGCGCAAGGCCAGTTCTCTGTAGGCCTTCCTCACTTCATCGTCTGTTGCTGTCTCGTGAATGCCTAAGGTTCGATAAGCTTCTTGAAGTGTGACGTCAACGTATGGCTGCCACGCCTTCTCGTCTTTCTGATAGCCAAAGAAGTCGTCCGCGTTGCTTCGGTGGAAAGTGAAATGGATAGTCGGGCGATGATACAGGGAGTCAATGTATGAGCCAAGCAGAAAGCCAAGGAGAAGCCCCCAGCCTCTACCAAGGCGCCAGCCGATAATGGCGAAGATGACTTTGAAGCTAAACAGGCAGGACACTTGTTATAATTGACAATTTATAATGGATAATTGATAATTATTTGAACACACCTATAGGGTTGCCCTCAGCTTCTCGGAGAGGTCTGCAACGGGAATAATCTCATACTCGCCTTCCTTGAGCCATACGATTCGGCGTGAAATGACGGGGATACCAATGTCTTGTAGCATAAGAGCATAGAGCGAGAGCTGTATGGTGTAGAGCGAAAGGTCTTCCTCTGTCAGGTCGGCAAAAGGTTCGCGAAGCATTCGACCATACTTGCGGTTGTATTCATTCTGGAGATTAGCATTGGTCTTGTAGTCGAGAATGACAAAGCCTTCAGGCTGTCCGTCGCTTCCGTCCTGATAGTAAAGCATATCGAATGTTCCGGCAAGCTGTTCCTTGAGGTTCTTTTCCACACATGGATTCTTGCCGCTATACACCATTGCTTCGTTGAGCACAAGGTGCAAACTGCTCGGCAACTCGTTCATAAACTTGAGCACAGCCTCTTCCTTCGGATGGATGGGAGCAAGGAACTTGTACTCAGGCATATATTGTTTCTGTACCGAAGGGCAGATGCGTTCAGGCATTCCTGCACGCAAATAGCCAAGACTTTCACCGTAAGCGTGCGTCTTTGTGCCAAGCGTTTTGGCTCGGAAGGAGTTCTGTCGCCATTGTTGAATCCAATGTTCGGGCGTTTCGCCGTGCCTTTCAGCGTATCGTGTGGCCTGTCGAAGTTCGTCGAAAGGCTCGCGAATGAATCGATGGGCAACGTTTGAGACGGAAGGCAACGACTTTCCGTTGAGCAGGTAAAGATGGCCTTTGTCGTAGAACTCAAGGTCGGAAAAGGCGGAAAGGATGTGTTGCCGCGCCTCTGTTGCTATTTTGGGTTCGCCGGGAATGGAGAAAAACTTATCGTCAGACATAGGCATTAGATTATTTGCTACTTAATATCTTCTTTCCTCCAACAATGTTCACGCCAGCTAAGGGACGAGAGAGTTGCTGACCGGAAAGGTTGTAAACGGTTTCCTTGAGGCCTTTAAGGTCTTTAAGGTCCTTAGGGTCTTTATGGTTTTTAAGGTCGTTCAACCCTGTCTCATCTTCATCTGGAAAAGGGACTTCAAGCAGGGCGTCGTTGAAGGTGGGGCAAAATTCTGAGACTTGAATCACGCCGTTGCCGCCGCCCTTGCGTGCTGTAATGACCCACTTGAAGCTTTGGTATGGCTTTGTTGTCTCGGAGGAAAGGTTGTAGGTATAGGTTGTGAAGTTCACATCGCGCAGCTTCGTGTCGTTAGTTACAGAGGCTATGACTTCCCAAGAACTGTCGTCGAGGCCCGGATTGCTGTCGGCCGTTGAGCCGTAGAGCGTCCATGCCTTGGGGTTGCGACCTGTGAAGGAGGCGTTGTCGTTGGCCGTCGTAATCTTGTAACCCGTTACAAAGATGGGGTGGGAGGCGTGGAAGATGGCATAGACGGCGTTTCCTTCGCCCCCGTTAAGGCACCATTTCGTGTCGGTATTGCCGTCAACGAGCTTGTCATAGTTTTCCCCAGAGCCGAAACCTGCCGTGCCTTCATCGGGGGTGAAAAACACATCAACGCCCGACGCACGCTCGTATTCCTTCTTCATAGGCGTGCCGTAGCGGAGGCGGTTTGTGCTTTGGGCGAGGTTCTCAATGTCGGTCTCCCCTCCAAGAGGCGCGTATATTTCGAGGCTTGATTTAAGCATCTTGCCGTTGCACACAGCAGTCACCTCTTCGGGAGTCATTCCAGAACGCCAGAGGGACAGCTCGCTCACCTCGCGGCTGTTTGTATCGTCGCCCACATAGACGACCTCAATCCTGGAGAGACGCTCGCCTATCTCGCCCGCTTTTGTCTTATCGACGTAAAGGATGGTGCGCCGCTGGGCATAGTAGCTTGTGAGGGTAATGTTGTGCCACTTGCCGTCGTTTACGGTTGTTGTGGAGGTAATCGTTGAACCTGAAGGCGCGGTATAGGTGACTGTGCCGTCGGCATTCACGCGAACAACGGCTTCCTGCAGGTTGACAGCTTGGGCAAGAGAGACGACTTGGCCTTCCGTGCCTTTGATGCGAACAGTAATAGTGAAGGGATGAAGCGTTTCTTCTGGCTCGAAATAAAGCATTTTGCCGGCTTCGAGCGTCATACTCTTCGTCTGGTTGCGCACGGGTTGAGGCTTGCCGGCCTTTATTGCGTCGAAGAGCGAGGGCACCATTGCATACATGAACTCCGCGTGTCCGGCTGTGTTCTGGTGGTAGGTGTCGTCCATATAGCCGTCTGCCCATTGGCCATTACCTTTGTCGATAGCGCCGAGTACGTTGGTCGAGGGAACGTCCCATTCGTGGATGAGCAGGTTGAGCTGCTTGACGTAGTAGTAGTCGTCGTTGTTGTAGTCGCCTCGCGTATAGTTGTTCATCACCACAGGAATCTTGCCGTCCGCACGAACTTTCCTTATTAACTTGAGCATATTGTCGCGCCATTGGTTGAAGACAGCCTGCTGGTCGCTTGCACCATGAATGCCTTCGTTGCCAAGCGAAAGGCCGAAGATGACGTAACGTCCGAAGTCACGGATGAGGTCGTCGTAGCGGTTCAGGAGATTGTTTGTCGTGTTACCGCCGATGGAGACGTTGGTTGTGTAGAACGGCGTATCACTTCTGCCTTCCCTGTGACGCGCGATAAGTTGCTGGCCATAAAGGTATCTGTAGCCCTTCCAATCCGTTGCACCTTGTCCGTTGGCAACAGACGAACCGAAGACAGAGATACGGTTCTCGTCGATGGGAGCCGAGATATCATACACCATTTGCTTCATATCAACTGTAATGGTATATGTGCCTGCATTCTGATAGATGTTCTCTGTGCTTTGTCCCTTCTCGACTTCGCCGAGGGCGTAACGCGAGGCTGCACCTTGAAGTCGATTGATGGCGTAGGCGTCATTATTGTTGAGGGCGAAGTACATTGTCTTGTCAACCCATTGCTGGGAAGCCGTTTCGGGGAGCGTCACCTCACCTTCGAAGACGCCGTCGCCCTTGTATGGAATGGCGGGATTGCCTGCTCCGATGTTGCCTCGCACGTTCATCGTGACGGGCAGGACGGTAACTGTGCAGGCAGAAGTGCTGACCGTGATGCGTGCTACACAGTCGTTTGCCACAGAGAAAGGTGTGGAGCCTTCAATGCCGAAGGTGCCGTCGCCTTTGTCGGAAAGCGTCTTCGCTTCGCCATCTACCGTGCCTGTGAGGGTGAAGGTGCCTGCATTCAGGCGGGCATAAGCCTCGTAGAGGTTGTTCCCAAGCGATTTGAAGGTGACGTCTTCGGAGTTGCCGCTGAGTGTCAACATGCTGAATTCGAGGGGTTCTTCCGGGCGTGAGCCGCCTTCGTATTCTTCTATCCTCATCGCGCTGATGTGTGCCATTCCGAAGACACGCTGCATAGTGATGAAGATGTTGCCGCTCTTGTCGGGATAGATGTAGTCGGTTTGCAGGATGTTACGCAGGTTGCCGTTGTAGCCTTCGCCGCCTATGTCGGAACCTGAGGTTGTTTGTCCGCCCGTCCAAGTGCGCTGTCCCTTGAAGGTGTAGAGTGTTGCGCGGTTGTCGGTATGGTTGCGCGAGCCATAGATAAAGAAGCGGTAGCAATGGTCCACGTTCAGCTTTGTCAGCTTGAAGGAGCGTATGTCGGCATTGTCAATAAAGACATAGTCCTCGGTGGCTGTCTTTATGGCGAGGTCGCCAAGGTCTTCTTCAGAGGGATTATTGTTGCCTCCGGCATCAACGCCATTGGTGTAGGTCTTGTCAACCACCGTGAATCTTGCGCCCGTAGAAGTGCCTTCGCTGTTTTTGACAAGGACCGTCTTGTTGGCAGAGATGGCATTACTGCTGCTCGAACCCGAGGAAATGTTGTTCCAGCGGTTGCCGTTGGCGTCCGTTCCGGAAGTTTGATGTCCGCGAGTATTATTGCTTGTCTCGCCGAAGTCGAAGTACATCTTTTGCGTCAAGGTGAGTTCCTGGTTGGGACGTTCCACACCTGAGACCTCCTCAATCTTCATACAATTGAGATAGACCATGATGCCCGCGCTCTTCTTTATAATGGTGAGGTCGATGTTTCCGCTGCGGTCGGGGAAGATGAGGTCGCTTGTCAGGATGTTGTTATTGTTGCCGTTGTAGCCGCCATTGCCTATTCCGCTGCCCGACATTGCCATTTCCTCCCTCCAGCAGTTCTCGCCGGTCAGGTCGAAGAAGGCAGCCCTTTCGTCCGTTGCCACACGCGAACCGAAGAGATGGAAGCGGTAGGCTTTGCTGAGGTCAAGTCCCTTGAAGCTGATTACGCCGTAATCCTGACCTCCTTCAAGGAAGATGTAATCCTGTGTGGCACTCTCTATGGCGAGGTCGCCAAGCAGGGAAGCCGACGGACTTTGCAGGCCGCCGTTGGTGTAGCCATTCGTCGAGAAGCGCGAAGAGAGCTGCAAGCGGCAGTCGGTAGGCGTGTTGTCGGAGGTGACGAGGCTGATTGTCTGCGGGTAAGCCTTGTCGGGAGAGGCGGTTCCTTTGCCGAAGATGTTGTTCCAGTAATGCCCGTTCTTGTCTTTCCCAACGGTCTTGTTGCCCTGGCCCGACACATTATTCTGGCCATAATCGATGTAGAAAGTGCGCTCCAACGTCTGTGCCTCGGCCCCCAGAAAGCCAGTCAAAAGAGCCAGCATCAACAATGTCTGTTTTGCTTTCATAAGCGTAAAGTGAAGATATCCTGTTATAATTCGCGGCAAAGATAATACAATTTCCGATAATGTGCAAGCATTTGCAGGAAATAATGACCAAAGCCGTCTGCCAACGACACACGTATAGTTGCCCGACGACACACGTGTAGTTGCCCGACGACACACGTGTAATTCGCCAACGACACACGTGTAGTTTGCCAACGAGACACGTGTAGTTTGGAAACCTTACTTTACCTTGAACCTATCGCCTGCTGTCTGCGACTGATATTCGGGAGCATAAAGACAGGTGAGACGAGCGGGAGGAAGCAAGAAGCTGCCTGTCCGACCAACAAGCCAATCCTCTTCTATCACATAAGTTCCCCGAGGTAATCTATCCATGAAATACTCCGTGCTGGCATCATGAATGGCTCGATAGTAGCCAAGACCGTCTTGCCAATGATAGCCGGAAAGTTGCTGGGCAGGCTCCGCTGCAGCAGGACGAGGCGCACGAAGGCAGACGTATTCGTAGTCGCGGTCAGCTGTGATGGTGTAGCGGACGTGAATACGTGCTCCCATTGACCATTGACCATTGACCATTGAATTAACCTCTCGGCGGATTGTCATACCTTCACGATTGCTCTCCACCTCAGAAGCAGGCAACTGGTATTTGGCATAAACCGTTCCCCAAGAAAGGCCATTTTCTCGATCCTTTTGCTCGATAGTGAATGCCTTTGCCTTATTAATTTCCTCGATTTGTTCGCGAATGTATCCGTAGTCAACTTCTGGCTTCTGCAACTTAAGAGCCTTATTGTCGTAAATAAGAGTGCCTTTCCAGCTTCTTGGGTAGGGGGGCAGGGTCTGGATTAACGCATAAACTGCGTCTGCCGATTGGATAGGTTGCTCCCATTCCTGTGTCCTTTTCTGCAAGATAAGCCATTCAGTCATTCGGGCATAAAGGTCTGTTTCCTTCGGCTCAACAGTCCTGACGGCTTCCATAAAGTTGACGTGCGTCTCGACTTTGCGGTTGATGCTCGTGAAGCTGCCGCTTGGATAGGCAAGATAGGCGCCGTCCTTGTGGTTGAGCAGCTCGTGAAGCCGAGGCATAAGGGCTTGAGCCTTCTTGTCTTCACCTGCCTTCTTCAGCACGATAGCCGCAAGTGCACGCTCCTCTCTGTCGTAGTCTTCGGCCTGTTTCTTCAGCAGAGACAGGAGAAACTCTACATCTTTGTTCTCTCCCTTTAAGGGAGAGTTAGAGAGGGTCCTCTTATACATTATATATATATAAAGGTAGTGAAGGTGGTAGAAGGACAGGTTTGGATTCTTCTCTTTGCGAAGGTTTTCGACCGATTTGTGCATTTCCTTTTCGAGGAAACTCATGGCTTGGTCGAGGATTTGACGTTCCGGAACGGACAGGATATCATTCTTGATTGCACCAAGACGCACAAGAAGTGTGGCGACTTCGCTCGTCATCCAGACACTTCCGCTCATCCCCGGGAACCAACCAAACGAGCCGTCGGCGTGCTGGCGGGCTGAGAGGGCGGACAACATTGTCATTCGTCTCTGCTCTTGCTGCATTTCGTCTATGAGCGTCAAAAGGCGTTGCCTGCTTGCTTTCTGCTGTTTTGCCTCAATCATCCACGGGGTTTCGTTGAGCAAGATGTCTGCCAACTGCTGATTCTTGACGAGCGGACTTTCCAAAGCCTGCGAGTCCTCTTCCTCCGCCCAACGCTCTATGGCTGTCCGCAAACCAGTATGCTTTTGGGCGAGATAATGGGCAACACTTCCTCCGTAATAGGCCGAGGCAACCGAAAGGACGTCATTATGCGTCGGAGCTGTCAGGGAAGGCAAGGCCTGCAAAGCAAGGGTCATAGGCTCTGAAACGTGTTCAATGGTCAAAGTTTTGTTGATAGCTTTCGGATTGCCGCCAGCAAAGAGGTTGGAGAGGTTCAAGGTGAGCGTCGTATCTCCCTTGAGTAAGTAGGTCTTTGTCTCTGTGACGTTCTGCAAATCGGAGAGTACAGGCAGGTAGCGCACCTCGCCGTCGCTGCTGTCTTTGGCTTTTGCAACCCATTGGACGGCAAGGACGGGATGGTCGAGTGTTGCGCTAAGGGGCATATTATAAACCGCCTCTTTGCCCGGTTCAATGTCGAACTTCACCTTCATTTGCTTGATGCTCTTGTTCGTCTCGGCATCATAGACCTTAAGGATAGCCTCTCCCTGCTGCCGCTTTTCCGAGGCGTTTCGGATGGAGGCGGTCAAGTTAGCCTCGTCCCCATTACGCAAGAAGCGCGGCAAAGTCAGTTCTGCCATCAGCTCTTTCCTTGCCACAACGGTCTCTTGCCAACTTCTCATCAGCAAATCTTTTGTGTGTGCCAAACCATGAAGATGCCAAGAAGTCAAGCCTTCGGGCAAGGTGAAGTCGATGGAAGTCTGTCCTTTGCTGTCTGTCCTAAGCTGTGGATAGAAGAAGGCAAGCTCGGAAAGATTGGAGCGGACGTATGCTGCGCCGTCTGCTTCTGCGTCTTCCTCTGCTTCCTCTGAAGAATCAATGCCGCGCAGACGCATAGTTGTTCCTTTCCCCAAAGCGTCGGAAGTGTTTACAACATCAAGCCCGGCAATCTTAGCATTAAGTGCTTCGTCAACAGACTCGAAGGAAAGCCCCTCCAATTCGTTCATCTCGAAGGACTGGACGGCACCTGTATATTCGCGAGCCGCCACAGCCCCAGTCGCATACACTTCCGCTATCCTGCCTGCTTTCAAACGTTTTGTCCTGCCTCCTCTTGTCATAGGCATACCCGAGAAGTACGTTTCGTTCCACCAAGCAAATTCATAGTCTTCGACAGGCAAGAAGCGCAAAGGCAGGTTGAGGCCTACATAATAGAACTGGGAACCCCATTGGTAGGCGTTGACAGAAATTGATGTCTCTCGATTGCAAGACCTGTTGACCCACAGGTTCATATAATATGATGTGAGGGCATCAAGCGAAGCATCGTACAAACCAAGCATTACATTTGCGGAAGCGGGACTGCCGTCGGGACGTGTCAAGGTGAGCTTCCACGTCTCCTTTTGCCCGGGTTGCAGTTGGTTGCGGAAGGTGTCCCAATGCATTCGGAGCTGTGTGTCGGGTTCCTCCAAAGTGAAGTCTTCTGTTTCCTTATACAATTTTCCTTCGTGTATGAGCATCATCTTAACTGAAAGATGATGGCGGAAACGCTCTTCGTAGGGCACTTCCATGAGCATCGCCTCGTTTGAAAGATGCAACAGAGTGTCGCGAACAATACCGCATTCACCTGTCATAATGCAGTATATCCAAGCCTGCGGCAAGGTTGTACCCACTTGGAAGCGGGCAGGTCTCTCGCTTGAAATCGTGTCGCAAGGCGTGTAAAGCCACAAGTCGTGCTTGCCCACAAGTTGTTTGTCGGTAATGGAAAAGATGGTGAAAGATGCTTTGAAGGAAGCGGTATCGCCTTTCACCTCGGCCTTCGCATAAAGGTCGTACTTGCCGGAAGGCAGGTTGCGGAGTACTTCGGGAATGGTGTCTCGGTTCGCGGAAACATAGAAGTTCTTGACTTCCCGCCCGTCCCTGGTGAGCATACAAAGCACGTCTCCCTGCACAGGCTTGTCGTTACTTGCATAAAGGTCAAAGCGCCAAGGCTCAAGAGATTCGCGGTTCTCTTGTTCCGGGACGTCCCCCCTCATGCGAAGGGGCGTGCTGCAAAGGGGAACGCGACAGCTTCCCTGCTGCGTTTCGCCTTCAGAACTGAGCACATCAACCGAGAGACAGAGCGTCTGTCCCCAGCGCAAGTCTTCCTTCGAGAGCTGTTTGGAAACAGGAATACGAATGCTGAAGCGGCCCTCTTCGTCGGTATAAAGGGTGTCAATATCGTGTGTCTCGCTCGAACTATACCGTTTCCACCACCAACTTTGCTGCCAACGATAAGAGCCTGTGACACGGGCATTTGCCACAGGCCATTGGCTGTAAGTCAAGGCGCGGCCCGTCAAAGTGATGCTGTCAACAGGCAAACTTACGGCGGGAGCCTCGTCGAATTCCACTTGGAAGGTGGGGCGGCGATACTCTTCAACACGGATGCTGAGCTGATTATCCTTGTATTGAATGGAGTAGCGGCCAGGCAAACCCGACTTGGGAAGCTGCAAGCTGTCCTGTACCGTACCAAACTCATCGGTCTTCAAGGTGTGCTTCACGACCTCCTCACCATTGGCATCATAAAGGGTGAGGTCAAACTCTGCTCCCGACTCGACCTGTGGAGCCTGGTCGTGACTCTGGGTGTAAGCGATTCCGCCTACATATATAATTTGTCCCGGACGATAGATACTGCGGTCGGTATAAATGTTGAGGTGGTGCGAGAGCTTGTCCTCGTCCTTACTGGAATAAAGCCAACCCAGGCTTTGCTGCTCGAGAGCTTTGTCCTCGCCGCGCGTCAGCTTGACATAAACGAAAGACCTTGAACCTTTATGCGTTAGCTCTACGATGCCCCTGTTGTCTGTTGTCTTTTCCTCGAGAAGAACGTCTCCTTTCTTCTGTCTAAGGTAGAAACCGACCTTTACACCCTGTTGCGGTTCGCCGCTCATCGCGTCTGTAATCATTACACGCTCCTTTCCATCGGGCAATCTGGTGGACATAAACGTGAGTGCCGACACGCAAGTCATCATGATTTCGGGTTGATAATCTCCGTCTGTCTTTTCCTTTGTCGTGCCGTTGAGCACTAGAGCGTACCGTCCGAAGCTTGGTGTGTGCCAGCGCAAAGTGTCGCGTTTTGTCTCAAGAGCCTCAACATCAGTCATATTGATGGGCAAGGTCTCGACGATTGTCCCGCTTTTGCGGACTTGGTCAATCCTTTTGTCGGACGTTTCTTCGCTAAATTCAAAGTCGAGCGGCAAACGATAAACCTGGAAGCTTCCCTCTTGCATGTTCTTGATTTGCAAGGGAATGTTGTAGTCCTTGTCGGGGTAGCAAACCTTTGGGAACCTGCCGGAAAGAATGGGTTGGCGCAGCTCGGAGATTCGGTTCTTCAGTTCATTTGCCTGCCGACACTTGGGATAGCGCTTGAGGGCTGCTTCCAACAAGTCCTGTCGCTCTTGATTCGTCTTTCCAGAGACACGGGAAAGTAGCAGATAGACCTGTGCGCAAGCAGGGAGGTCGGCGTATTCATCGCGAAGGCGAAGCAGGAGTTTTTCATCTGTTCCCCTGTTGTTTTCCATGAGCGAGTCAAGCCGAAGCTGCAAAGTTGCCTCGCGAAGTCCGTGCCTTCGGTACACCTCGATGATGTCTGCATAGTCGGGCACGAGGGCTTTTTCACTTTGCTCGCGGTTCAAGTCCTGCTTTGCCGACTGCCAGATAACATAGAGAAGGTCGCCGTTGAAGATGCCGTCGTCCTTTCCCCGCTCTGCCAAAGGCTTCGCCTCAGACACTTTGCATTTGTGCAAAGCCTCGGCGTCGCTCAGGGAACGGGCGTAGAGTCCGGCTGCATGAGACTGGTATTCCTGCCGGCTCCACTCTTGAATGCTGTCCGGATGGCTTGCTGTCTTGCTGTTTCTACGCTGTGAACGCCAGGCATTTTGGCTAAGCAGATGCGCCATTGCAGCACGATAGATGGCCTGGGCCGTCGGGTCTTTCTCCTTGAGCATTTCAGCCTTAAGCTGTTCCCAATCGTAGAAGAAACTGTCGGGCGTAATGTCTTCCCGCTTCAGATTCTCTTTCAAAACAGCCGCCAACCGCTTGGTCGCCTTCTGGCAAGCCGTACTTCGTTCCTTATCGCTTTGTAGGATTCCTTGCCAAACGGCTCGTTGAAGGTCGCCCTGCTTATTGTCGTCGGCATACTCCCAATACATCGCGCCTCGCAATCCCTCGTCTTTAATGTAGGCACATTTCGCGGCAATCGAGCGCGGGCTGTCAAATCCGACTGCCAACTCACCGCTTTCGTTTGCCCAATAAGATGCTTTAGCCAGGTTGTCCCAACGCTCCTGAACTCCCTCCAGCTCCCCTTTGTTTGGGGAGGGTTTATTGTCCTCTCCCTTTAAGGGAGAGTTAGAGAGGGTCTTTACATACTGCCCATCTTTGCCTCTGCCATAGAACGGCATTCCCAACACAATCTTGCTGTCGGGCACTCCTGCCTTGCGATGGGCTTCAACGGCCTCCGAAGCACAAAGCCATCCGACGTGTTCCGAGCGGTAGAGAGCTGCGTGATGCTTGGGCGCGTTGCCCATATCATAGGCCATCACATTGACCATATCGAGGTACTGCACACAGCTTCGGAAGTCGATGTACTGTGCGCTTCCCACACTTGCCAAAGTGAGCCAGAGCTTCTTTCCCAAGGCCCCACGCAGGTCGCGCATCAACAGGGTGAAGTTCTCGGTGTCCTGCGGCGAGGCACTTATGCCGGCACTCTTCTGGGTGGGGTACTCCCAATCAATGTCTATGCCGTCCAAACCGAACTCATTACAAACGCGACGGCAATCGGCACAGAAGGCCTTGCGGTTCTCCTCGCTTGCAGCCATCTCGCTGAAACGCCCGCTTCCCCATCCGCCTATGCTCAGCATAACGAGCAGTTTGGGCTGTTGCTTCTTCAGGTTGACGATGCTTCGCAGCCTATCTTCGTTGTCTATGCGGACGCCGTTGAACTGGTCGTTCACGTGCCCAAAAGCATAGTTGATGTGGGTCATCACGGTCGGGTCGGGCATTACGCTTGTCCATGAAGTGACATACGCCACTACTACGGCCTCGTTTTTGCTGGCGAAACTGCTCAGTCCGCAGCACAGAGTTAGGAGAAAGGCAAGGAGATGTTTCATAACTTGGCGTGTTAAGTTGCTTGCATTGTCGCGACGCTGCAATTGCATTGTCGCGACAATGCAATTGAATTGTCGCGATGCTGCAAACAAATAGACAGGTTAAATCGGGTGGCTAAACTCAGCGGTCTGCCTGCTTCGGCATTATATTTCTTCGAGAAGAGCCTTGAGGAATGGCCAGAACTTAGCAACACTTGGAATGTTGCAGCGTTCGTCGGGGGTGTGAGGACTGCGGAGTGTTGGGCCGAAGCTTACAAGGTCCATCTTGGGATAGACGCCTCCAATGATGCTGCACTCCAAGCCTGCGTGACAAACTTCTACCTTTGCCTCCTCGTTCAAGACACGCCGATAGACCTCCACCATCTTGGCTACTATGGGACTGTCGAAGTTTGGCTGCCAAGCTCCATAGTTGCCTCCGTACTCTACCTTCATGCCTGCCATAGCGAAGCAGCTTTCCTGCATTTCCTGGATATACTCCATCATCGTCTCATTACTTGAGCGAGCCAGGATGAGAATGCTTGCCTCGCCTGCTCCGATATTGATGATACCGAGGTTACTACTTGTTTCTACTACGGAAGGAATGCTGGGGATGTAGCGCAGAACGCCGTCGTGACAAGCCATGATAGCATCAACAAGATTGTCCTGAATCTCTTCCGGAACGCGTCCTGCGGGCATAGCCGTCGTCTCAACAGACAGGCTGATGCCTTCCTCCACACCTCGGAACTCGTCGGTGAAGACCTGCTGGCAATACTCTGCCAACTCGCAAAAGTCCTCGTAATTCTCCATCGGAACGGCCATTGTGACGGTAGCTGTGCGCGGAATAGCATTACGCATATTGCCGCCTTGCCAAGCGCAGAGACGCGCCTCGTCGTCAGCAATTGCCTGACGCACAAAGCGAGCCATCAGCTTGTTTGCGTTTCCTCGGCCTTCGTTGATTTCCAATCCGCTGTGACCACCCCGCAGTCCCTTGAGCGTTACCTTAACCACAATGTCGCCTTCCTCCAATGGAACTTCCTTGTATTGCATTGTGGCGCTGATGTTTACACCGCCCGCAGAGCCAATGACGAACTCTCCCAGCGTCTCATTATCAATGTTGAGAAGAATGTCGCCCTTCAGCGTGTCGGCAGAAAGATGGTTCACTCCGTACATACAAGTCTCTTCGTCCGAGGTGATGAGGGCTTCCAGAGGGCCGTGCTTGATGTCCGTGCTCTCCATAACAGCCATGATTGCTGCCACGCCGATACCGTCGTCGCTCCCCAGAGTTGTGCCCTTTGCCTTCACCCAATCGCCGTCGATGTAGGTCTCGATGGGGTCTGTCTCGAAGCAATGGGTGCTTTCATCCACCTTCTGCGGCACCATATCCATGTGGGCTTGAAGTACTGCGCAGGGGCGGTTCTCCTTTCCCGGAGTGGCGGGCTTGCGCATAATGATGTTCTCGGCATTGTCCTTGAAGGCCTCTATGCCGTGCTCCTTTGCCCAGTCGAGCAGGAATTGCTGCACTTTCTGAAGGTGTCCGCTGGGGCGCGGAACTTGTGTCAGGAGGTAAAAGTTCTTCCAAATAATCTGGGGGTCGAGTTCTTTGATTAGTGTTGCCATAGTCGTCAATATTAATAATGTAAGGTTTTGTTACTTTATAATTTTCCACAAAGATACGAATAAAACAGGAATTAAGCTTCAATAATTAAGAATTATTAGAGTTTTTTGTCTATCTTTGCACGAAAAAGCAACATGGTTTCATACTTACAGGTACAGAATCTGACGCGAAGCGTAGGCGATAAGACGCTTTTCTCCAACCTGTCTTTCAGTATTGGGGAAGGGCAGAAAGTCGGCCTTATCGGGGGGAACGGCACGGGCAAGAGCACTTTGCTCAACATCCTGGGCGGCACCGACCAAGCCGATGAGGGGCAGGTTGTCTATCACAACGACCTGCGTATCGGTTACTTGGAACAGACCCCGAACTATCCCCTGGACCTTACCGTCATTGAGGCTTGCTTTTGGCACGGAAACGAGACCACCAATCTTATCCGAGAGTATGAGACCTGTATGGCTTCAGCAAGTCAGGAAGGCCTTCAGGACATTCTCGACAGAATGGAACAGCAGAAAGCTTGGGACTATGAACGACGCGCCAAAACCATCCTCTCACAACTCTTTATCACGGAGTTCGACAAGCCTCTCTCGCAGCTGTCAGGCGGGCAAGTGAAGCGTATCGCCCTTGCCAACACACTCATCATGGAACCCGACCTGCTCATCCTCGACGAGCCAACCAACCACCTTGACCTTCAGATGATTGAATGGCTGGAGAACTATCTCTCGCGTTCAAACCTCACTCTGCTCATGGTCACACACGACCGCTATTTCCTCGACCGCGTCTGCTCCGTGATTATAGAAATGGATGAAGAGACCATCTACACTTATCACGGCAACTACGCCTACTACCTCGAGCAGCGGGCACAGCGGCTTGATGTGGCAAGAGCTGAGGTTGCACGAGCCACAAACCTCTATCGCACGGAACTGGATTGGATGCGACGAATGCCGCAAGCCCGTGGGCACAAGGCCAAGTATCGCGAGGACGCTTTCTATGAACTCGAGAAGCAGGCTCATAGAAGAATAGAGGAACAGCAGGTCAGGCTTGAGATGAAGTCGGCCTACATCGGCAGTAAGATATTCGAGGCTGAGTATGTGAGCAAAGCCTATGGCAACCTCGTCTTGCTCAAGGACTTCTATTATAACTTCTCGCGCTATGAGAAACTCGGTATCGTAGGCAATAACGGCACAGGCAAGAGCACTTTTGTCAAGATGCTTCTCGGCTTTGTCAAGCCCGACAGCGGACGTTTCGTCGTTGGCGAGACCGTCCGTTTCGGCTACTACAGCCAGGAAGGAATGCTGTTCGACGAACAGATGAAGGTGATTGATGCCGTCCGTAAGACCGCAGAATATGTTGACCTTGGGGGCGGAAGGAAGCTTTCGGCTATGCAGTTCCTCCAGCATTTCATGTTCTCGCCACAGCAGCAACAGAACTACATCTACAAGCTCTCGGGCGGGGAAAAGCGGCGGCTCTACCTCTGTACCGTGCTTATGCAAAGTCCCAACTTCCTTGTGCTCGACGAACCTACCAACGACCTCGATATCGTCACCTTGCAGATATTGGAGCAGTACCTGCAAGACTTCCACGGCTGCGTCATCATTATCAGCCACGACCGCTACTTCATGGACAAGGTGGTTGACCATCTCTTCGTCTTCAAAGGCAATGGAGAAGTGAAGGACTTCCCCGGGAACTACACCCAGTATCGCGAGTGGGAAAAACTGGAACCTGCCCCTCAGAAGTCTCAGAATACTCAGAAGCCTCAGAGTTCTCAGACCTTTCAGGGAGAGAGGAAACGCAAGCTTTCCTTCCGCGAAAAGCAGGAGTTTGAGACGTTGGGAAAGGAAATTGACGAGCTGGAACAGGAGAAGAAGGACATTGAGGCAGCCCTCAGCAGCGGCAATATCTCTACACAGGAAATCATCAACCTCAGCAAACGCCTGCCCATAGTGAATGACCTTATAGATGAAAAGTCTATGCGTTGGCTCGAACTCAGCGAGATAGGGTAGGGCGTAAAGCACGAAAACCTGTTCCTTAACCCGCAAAGGAATGTTAAATAATTGTAAAAAGCACCTCCTTATTAATATAAATAATGTGTGTGCTTGCAGGGTTAAGGAAATTGTTGTATCTTTGCGCCGCTTTTAAGCACAGTGTTTATTAACTTTTTATTAACTCTTTAATTAATCTGTATGGCAGATTTGAAAAATGTTGCTCCTCTGGAAGACTTCGATTGGGAAGCATACGAACAGGGCGACAGCAACACCGGCGTGAGCCGCGAGGCTCAGACAGAGGCCTATGACGGCTCTCTGAACAAGGTAAGTGACCACGATGTAGTTGACGGTACCGTCATTTCAATGAACAAGCGTGAAGTGGTGGTTAACATCGGCTTTAAGAGCGATGGTATCATACCTA
>JAEEGL013134636.1_pt1 | contig 40787 bp, 42 predicted proteins | sample 9134231 | NCBI WGS metagenome assembly JAEEGL01 (sample SAMN16246548, study PRJNA631951) | gut metagenome | biome: gut microbiome; feature: rumen; material: fiber-attached | host: Bos | place: Iran: Karaj | collected 2018-10
CGCTTGGCTACACCCCAGCATAAAAAAACAAGGGTGAATGGTGGGTCTCGAACCCACGACCTCCAGGGCCACAACCTGGCACTCTAACCAACTGAGCTACATCCACCACATACGCGCCCGAAGGGATTCGAACCCCCGACCCACGGCTTAGAAGGCCGTTGCTCTATCCTGCTGAGCTACAGGCGCACTTACCTCGCCGGAAAGCGAATTCCCGTCTGACAGAAATGTATTATATCATGATTTAAATCCCATGTCTATACCTTATGACAGGATTTGACAATAATTTTACCTAATCCAGCTCTCTTCTGAACCATTCTTTCCTTGAAGATGATCCGTTTATGTGATAGAATAAATTGAATATGTGAGTTTTGAGGGCGCCATGTTTCTGCCGGACGATGTAAAATACCTTATAAACAGACTGAACCGGAGCGGGTTTGAGGCATACGCTGTGGGCGGCTGCGTGCGCGACAGCCTGCTTGGTCTGCTCCCCAACGACTGGGACATCACCACCAACTGCCCGCCCGAGCGCCTTAAAGCCGTGTTCGGCGACCTAAGGCTCATAGAGACCGGGCTCAAGCACGGCACGCTCACCGTACTTCTTAACGGCTCCCCTTACGAAGTCACCACTTACAGGCTTGACGGCGTGTACACCGACCATCGCCGCCCCGACAGCGTGGAATTCGTGAGCGAGCTCAGGCTCGACCTTGAGCGCCGCGATTTTACTGTGAACGCCATGGCGACGTGCGACGGGGAAACGGTCGTGGACCTGTTTGACGGCCGGCTCGACCTGCAAAAGCGCCTGATCCGCTGCGTTGGGGACCCTTATAAGCGCTTTGAGGAAGACGCGCTCAGGATACTCAGGGCACTGCGTTTCGCGTCCGTATACGACTTTGAGATAGACCCTCTTACCGCCAAAGCCGCTTCGGAGTTAAAAAGCACTCTGGTCAACGTTTCGGAAGAGCGCATATTCGTCGAGCTTAAAAAGCTGCTGTGCGGCAAAGGCGCCGAGCGTATACTGCTTGACCATTCCGACATCATTTTCCAGATACTGCCCGAACTTGAGCCCATGAAAAACTGCGCGCAGAACAATCCGCATCACGCTTACGACGTATGGACGCATACGGTCAAGGCGCTTGCCTCCGCGCCGCAGGACAGTGTGTACAGGCTGGCCATGCTGTTTCATGACGCCGGTAAGCCCCAAGCGAAATACACCGGTCTGGAAGGCCACGACCACTTCAAATACCACCAGATATACAGCGTTGGGATAGCCGGCAAATGCCTGGCCCGCCTTAAGTCCGACAACGACACCGTAAGGCGCGTGGAGCGGCTTATAAAAGAACACGACCTGCGCATACCCGCTACTGAAAAGGCTGTAAGAAAGCAGCTTGCGCGGCTGAGCGAAAACGGATTCCTGGAGCTTTTCCCCGTGTTCAAAGCGGACCTTGCGGCGCAGCATCCCGATTATATTCCCGATAAGCTCAGACGCGTGGAAGCGCTTGAAGCGCTGACCCGGAAAGTCATCGCTCAGAAAAACTGCTTAAGCGTTAAAGACCTCTCGGTAAACGGCGGAGATATGCGCGCTTTGGGGATCACCGGTGCCGCCACAGGGGAAGTGTTGAAGCTTTTGCTGGACGAAGTGGTAAAGGGATATCTGCCCAACGAAAAACCCGCTCTTTCCGAGCGGGCCACAAACTTGTTTCGCGCTGTCGTGGGGCAGTCTAAGCCCAGGAATTAAGGCGGCTTATCATGTCCCCTATGGGCACGGCGGAATTCAGCTCATTATGCAGCTCGTGGCGCATGCCCAGGTAGCTTTTGTGCTCGGTCCTTGCAAAACCCAGGGACTTAAGATACGCTTCTCCGCTTGACGCGCCTTTTTCCCCGTCCGCGCAGGGATCATCAGCGCCTGCGGCGATGAATATGGGCATAAGCTGGTTGTAGCCTGTCCAGCCCTTTTTATCGTAGGCGTCGCTGAGCAGCTCCAGCACGGTCAGATACCCGTCTATGGTCCCCAGATTGCCGCAGCCGGGATCTGCCTCGTACTCCTTCACCTTTTCCCGGTCAGAGTTCAGCCAGCTGAAAGGCGAAGCTTCATCCTTGAATCTGGCGGAATAGTTTGAAGTCATCAGCTTGCTGACGCTCTCATCCCTGAAATGCGCGCCCTTTAAACGTTTTCTAAGCTTTAAATACGCTTTTCCGGCGCCCACGGCGGGATTGTTGGCAGGCAGGCTCGCCAGTATTGCACCGCTCACCTCTCCGCCATACTGCTTCAGATAGTCTATCACGCACAGCGCGCCCATGGAGTGTCCGTACAGAAACAGCTTTTTCGTGGGATAACGCTTTACGACTTCTTCCGCCAGAAGCCGCATGTCGCGTATCACGCCCTTCGCGCCCGCTCCGTAAGAGAAACCCTCGTCATCCTTGCTGCGCACGCTTTTGCCGTAGCCCCGCTGATCGTTTATGGCGCAGACAAATCCGTTTTGTGCAAACGCCTCCATGAGCGGTATATAGCGTTCCTTGTATTCCATAAGTCCGTGAGCCATTAGCAGCAGCCCTTTAACTGCTGTTTCGGGCTCCACCATAAGGCAGCTTATGGGCAGCGCGTCTACGGGGGATATAAGTGTAAACTCGGTTCGTTTCATTTTCTTTCACCTCGAAAGGAGTTATTGATATGCTGGACAACAGCCTGCTTGAGCCGCTGGATTCGCTGAGCGGTGATTTTGGCATCGTTTTGGAACAGGGATGCAAAAGCGTCTGCCTTAACCCCGGCAGGCCGCTCGTAGCGGCCAGCGTAATAAAGCTCTGGGTAATGCTGGCGGCGTTTCAGGCGTTCGAGGACGGCAAACTGGATCCCCTTGATGAATACCGGCTCTCCGCCGCTGACAAGGTGCCTTCCTGCGGCGCGCTCACTTACCTGACCGACGGCCTCATCTTTAAGCTGATCGACTTGGTCACGCTCATGATCATACTCTCGGACAACACCGCCACCAACGTGCTTATAGACCGCCTTAGTATCGACTATGTGAACACAGTCGCGCGGAAGTACGGTTTTTCCGGTGTCTCGCTGGGGCGCAGGCTTTTCGACGATGAAGCGAACAGCCGCGGCATCAACAATTATGTCGCGCCTTCGGATGCCGCGGCGTTCATGCGCGGGCTGCTCTCCGGCAGCCTTGTATCCCCCGCCGCTTCCAGTGAAATGCTCAGAATGCTTTCTGACCAGCGATTAAACGGCAAGATGCCATTCCATCTGCATTGCATGGGCATACGCTGCGCCCATAAGACCGGAGAGGATGAAGGCATCAGCCACGACGCGGGCATCATCTGCACGCCTAAACCCATAATCGCGGTGTTCATGTGCAACAACGCCGATGTGCCGGCGTTCGAGCGCTTCATACAGGACTGCTCGCTCAAACTCGTGCTGTAATATTTTACCAAAAATGCGTATTCAAATCAAGCAGGTTATAGTATAATCTCTGCGGCGGTATCTTTGGAACCGCACGTTATTCCATTCTATTTTCTGTAAGGCATCCGTTGTGAGCCTGAGCGGAGGTATACCATGCGCAGCAAAAAGATCTACTATCTTGTTATCTATTCCATTCTCATCGCCCTGCTGATCCTGCTTGGGATAATCAACATTCCCATGCCCAGCGGCCTGTACATCACTTTCAACATGATCCCCGTCGCCGTAGCCGCCATCGCGCTGGGCACATTTTCGGGTGCGTTCATAGGCGGCGTGTGGGGCATTATCAGCTTTTTACAGTGTTTCGGCATACTGGGTTTCAGCGCCATGGGAGCGGAACTGGTCGCCATCAGCCCTTTCCTCGCTTTTATTCAGCGCTTCATGCCCAGGCTTCTGGACGGGCTCATACTGGGGCTTGTTTTTGACGCGTTCAAAAACCTCAGGCACTTTCCCGTCAAGGCATACGTGATCGGCTTCCTCGCGGCGTTTCTGAATACGCTTCTGTTCATGTCCAGCCTGGTCATCATTTTCGGCTCCACCGAGTACATGCAGAATACCATGGCAGGCAAAGGCGTATTGATATATATAGTCACCGCAGTCGGCATAAACGGGCTGGTGGAGATGCTGTTTTCCACAGTGCTCACCGGCGCCATCGCCACCGCGCTTAACGACGCGGGTCTGATCGACCGCCGCCTCAAGACCGCTTTTTGGAGAAAAGAAGCATGATACTTACACTTGACATCGGCAACACCAACATCAAGACCGCCCTGTTCGAGCACATCGAGCTGAAACAGTACTGGCGCATATCCACCAACCGTACCCAGACCAGCGACGAGTACGGCATGGTCATGCTCAACCTGTTCAACCATGCGGGAGTCAGTCCCTCGCAGGTAAGCGGCATAATCGTTTCATCGGTCGTGCCGACCATCAACTTCACCATCGAGCACATGTGCAAAACGTACTTCGGGCTCACTCCCATGTTTGTCGTACCCGGCATCAAGACCGGCATACACATCAAGTATGACAATCCCAGGGAACTGGGCAGCGACCGAATCGCCAACGCGGTCGCCTGCAACGAACTGTACGGCGGGCCCGCCATATATATCGATTTCGGCACCGCCACCAGCTTCGGCGCGCTCAACGCCCAGGGCGAGTTTTTGGGCGGCGCCATAGTGCCGGGCCTGAAGGTAATGTCTGACGCCATAGTCGACCGCACTGCGAAGCTCCCCCGTTTCGAGCTAATCAAGCCGCCCAGTGCCATAGGCAAAAACACGGTAACCAACCTTCAGTCCGGTATCCTTTACGGGCATGTAGGCATGGTCAAATACCTGATCCACCGCATGAAGGAAGAGCTGGGCGCACCCTGTCGCGTTATCGCCACCGGCGGCATGGCGCTGCTGGTCAAGGACGACGCCCCTGAGATAGACGTGCTGGACGGTCTGCTCACGCTCAAGGGCCTCAGGCTCATATACGAAAAGAACGCATAAAACAAAGCCCGGCATCATGTCGGGCTTTGTTTTATGCCTGTAAGCTCATCCTTCGGAGCTGAAGGAGAATGTGGACATTACCGCGTCGCTTATGGTCTTGTCAACGCCGAAGAACGTAAATATGTACATGTCTCCGCTCACCAGGTAATACTGCCTGATCTCGGTGTTTTTATAGGTCATGGAAAGATACAGTATTTCCATGGAAGACTGAAGCGTGTATTTACCGCTCTCCTCCGAGAAAGTGAGCCCGCTAAGTGCGCTCGTAAACTCCGCTTTGATCTTTTCCGCGGCGTCTATAAATGTCTGGTTGCTGGCTCCGTCGGAAGGACCGTATGTAACTACGAGCCCCTTGTTTTCTGGCGACAGGCAGATCAGGAAACGCGAAGATTCATTAAAGCTTTTGAACAGCCCGTACGCATCCACCGTCTCCAGTTCCTCATTCGCCTGGGCGAGATTCGCTGCCGTGCTGCCGGGCCCTACGATGCTCCATTCGGCAGGTACGCCTATGTAAAACCGTGTCACGGGATCGATGTAGCCGTGCATCAGGATATCGCCTTCGCCGAGCTCCTGCTGCTCAGCCGGCTGTTCCTCCGCCTGCTCGGCGACACACACGCTCAGCATAAGGCATACAGCCATAAACAAAAGGAAAAAACGTTTCATTTCAGATTCCCCTATACGCGTTTTCTTTCAGATAGTTTGAGCACTCTCCACGCGATCACTTCGCTTGCGGCAAGCTTGAGCAGGTCGGGCACTATATACGGAAACACGCATATGCCAAGACTCGCCAGCACCGTCAGTGTTTTGCCTTTCGCGGCGTTCACGCGTATGAACCACGCGGTTCCAAACGTGTAACACACCGCGAGCCCGCCGGTCAGAAGTGCGCAGGAGGCGATACGTCCGGGCTTCAACGGCTCACCCAGCCAGTATATCAGCCCGATAAACAAAAACCCGACTATATACCCGCCCGTAGGGCCCAGCAGTACGCCCGCGCCCGCCTGAAAGCCGGAAAACACCGGAAGCCCCACCAGACCCAGCAGTATGTATACCGCGACTGCGATCGTGCCGTTTCTGCCTCCCAGCAGCCTGAGCGACAGAAACACTCCCATAGTCTGCAGGGTAAAAGGTACCGTGGACGGGACGGTGACCCAGGCGCAGACAGCCATTGCCGCCGCGCAGATCGCTATCCGGGTCAATTCCCTGAGAGCGATACGGTGCTCTGTCATCGTCTATGCGTTCTCTTTTCCCCTGGGTTTGCCCCAGAAAAACAGCGCGACAGTGCCCGGCCCCGAGTGGGCGCCGATCACCGTGCCTATATCGTCTATCTCAACTCCGCCTCTGATGTCCGGAAACGCTTTTTCGACTTCGTCTTTAAGTACAGCGGCCTCTTCGGGAGAGTTGGAATGAGAGATATAGCACTTTTCGGCGTATCGGGTACCATTATCGCAGTACTTGAGCATTTTGTCAAGCGTGGCGGCGATCACCTTTTTCTTGCCGCGGATCTTTTCCATGGGGATCAGGTGCCCTTCCTCGTCCACATGCAGCAGCGGGCATATGCCGAGTATGCCGCCCAGGAAGCCCGCGGTCTTGCTTACTCTGCCGCCTTTGATATAGTATTTGAGTGTGGTAGAGAAAAACCAGTGGTGCACCCTCAGCTTATTGTCTTCTACCCAATCCCTGAGGCTGTCGATATCCATCCCGCCGTCTCTGAGATCGGCGGCTTTGTCCACCAGCAGGCCGTACCCGCTGGAGGCGGCCAGTGAATCCACTAAATATAGCTTTTGAGACGGATATTTTTCCTTAAGACTTTCCGCGGCGAGCCGTGCGGAGCCTACCGAGCCGCTCAGGCCGCTGGAAAAATCGATATGCAGCACGTCTTTCCCGGTGCTGAGCAGCTTATCAAAGTAATCCGTGTATTCCGCCTGGTTTATCTGGCTGGTGCGGGCATCCTTGCCCTCCTCCATGGCCTTGTAAAACTCAGGCAGCGGGATCGTCTTGCCCAGGTCGTCCAGATATGACTGTCCGTCGAGTTCATAGTGAAAATAAACGCAGGAGACATCCCTGTCTGCGAGATGCTTACCTGTCAGGTCCACGGTGGATCCGCAGCTTAAAATGTAATCGCTCATATATGACGCCCTCCACAGAAAAAATAGCAGGAAGCGCGAATATTGTCACAAAAATGCTTGACAAACCTGCTTTAACGTGCTAAACTTCAACCATCTTGAATTTTAGCACGCCTGTTGTACAAAGTCAAGTTAATTTGTGTTTCAGGCAAGGAGACCTAATGATGAAGATTACGTCCCTGTACTGGCGCTGGTTTAGCTGGAGCAAGTTTGCTGCCGGTCATTTCGCGCTGCTTTAAACAGGGATAAACAATATACCTGCAGGCGACGCCGAAAGACCGGTGCCGCCTGTTGTTTTATTCGGAGGCTGCCATGATCATCGTTTTAAAGCACGGCGCGAGCGCGGAAGAGCGCGAGCATCTCGTAGAATGGATAAAGAACCTTGGCATAGACGTTCACGAGTCCGACGGTTCCTACCAGACCGTGCTGGGCCTTATCGGAGACACCGCCAAGATAGACGCGGACCTGATCGCCAGCCTGGACATAGTCGAAAGCGTTCGCCGCATAAGCGACACGTTCAAGTGCTGCAACCGGCGTTTCCATCCCGACGATACCGTTATAAACATAGGAGATGTTCAGTTCGGCGGCGGCGCTTTCGCGGTCATTGCAGGCCCTTGCAGCGTAGAGAGCGAAGACCAGATAGTGTATATCGCCAAAGCCGTCAAGCAGGCGGGCGCACAGATGCTGCGGGGCGGCGCATTCAAACCGCGCACTTCTCCCTACGATTTTCAGGGTCTGAAAGGCGAAGGCATAAAACTGCTGCTTACCGCACGGAAAGAGACCGGGCTCCCCGTTGTGTCAGAGATAATGTCCGCGTCCGACCTCGACCTGTTCGAGGATGTGGACGTACTGCAGGTGGGCGCCCGGAACATGCAGAATTTCGATCTTTTGAAGGCTCTGGGCCAGACCACAAAGCCCATACTGCTTAAACGCGGGCTGGCAAATACGCTCAAGGAACTGTTGATGAGCGCGGAATACATAATGTCCAGCGGAAATCCCAACGTGATACTCTGTGAGCGCGGCATACGTACATATTCGGATTATCTCAGGAATACCCTTGACCTGTCCGCCGTGCCCATGCTGCATGAATTGAGTCACCTGCCCGTGATAGTAGACCCCTCCCACGCCACCGGCATAAGCCGCATAGTGCCTCCCATGGCGCTGGCAGCCACCGCCTGCGGCGCGGACGGGCTGATAATAGAAGTCCATAACGATCCTCCCCACGCGCTGTGCGACGGTGCGCAAAGCCTTACGCCCGACGAGTTCGCCGTTCTGCAGCGGCGGATAACGGCCATCCGGGACGCGATAAGATAGGTGAGATATGAAGCAGGTCCACGTTTCCGCCTCCAGGGAGTATGACATCCTGATCGGCTCCGGACTTATCAAAAACGCCGGCGCCCTTATCAAAAATGTCTCCTCCGCCCGGAAATGCCTTATAGTCAGCGACGACAACGTCTATCCCGTTTATGGTGAAGCGCTGCTCTCACAGCTGACCGGCAGCGGCATGACGGTGTTTTCGCATGTCGTGCCACATGGGGAGAGCAGTAAAAACGCGGACAACTATTTTTCGATACTTGGAAGACTCGCCGAGCTTGGTTTTACCCGTTCAGACTGCGTCGTCGCGCTGGGCGGCGGCGTAGTCGGCGATCTTGCGGGATTCGCCGCTGCGACCTATATGCGGGGCATAGATATCATACAGATGCCCACATCCCTGCTGGCTGCCGTGGACGCCTCTGTAGGCGGGAAGACCGCCATAAACCTTAAGCAGGGCAAAAACCTGGCCGGCTGTTTCTGCCAGCCCAAAGCGGTCATCATAGATACCGACACGCTCAGTTGCCTTCCCGAAAAAGAATACTTTAACGGCTGCGCGGAGATAATCAAATACGGTATGGTAGCTGACAGCGAACTGATGAAAAGCATCATGTCTTCACCCGTTAAAGACAATTATGAGGATATCATCTTTCGCTGTGTCAACATAAAGCGAGGTTTCGTGGAAAACGACGAACACGACACGGGCTGCCGCATGCTTCTGAATTTCGGGCATACCCTGGGCCACGCCTTCGAAAAGCTCAGTTCCTATACCCTGCCCCACGGTTTCGCGGTAGCTATCGGCATGGCTTATATCACCCGCGCTGCTTACCGTCAGGGTCTGTGCGAAAAAGACATATCGGACACGCTTACTAAAGCGCTTGACAAATACCGTCTTCCCAAGTTCAGCGATTATCCCGCGGAAGACGTCGCCCGCGCGGCTCTTACCGACAAAAAAGCCGACGGCTGCACGATCAGTCTCATCGTTCCGACAATGCCAGGCAAATGCGAGATCAAAAAGATCCCCTCTTCCGAGCTTTCAAACTGGGTCAAGGCGGGCGAAGCACATGATTAAAAAGATAGTTCCGGGCGCAAGGTGCGGGTGTGTGCGCGCTCCGTCTTCCAAATCCATCGCCCACAGGAAGCTCGCCATTGCGGCGCTGGCGGATTATCCCTCCGATATTGTCATAGACGGTGTATCCGACGATATACGCCGCACCATAGACTGCCTGAACGCTTTGGGAGCCCACATCACCGAAAACGGCAGTACCCTTAAGGTGCTCCCCATCGGTTCCTGCGTGAAGATGCGATATGCCGAACTGTTCCCGGGTGAGAGCGGTACCACTCTGCGCTTCATGCTTCCGCTTGCGGGCGCGCTCGGTGTCGAGGCGGTCATAAGACCCGAAGGTAGGCTTAAATACCGTCCGGTAAAAGAGCTTACCGATGAACTCAGCCGGCATGGAATGAGTTTCTCCTTTAACGAATACTCAATACGCGCCTCCGGAACGCTCATGCCCGGAGAATACACCCTGCCCGGCAACGTATCCAGCCAGTATATCAGTGCGCTGCTGTTCACGCTGCCCCGTTTAGACGGCGACAGCAGCGTAAATGTGACCGGGAGCCTGGAATCAAAAGGATATATCGGGCTTACCCTCCGCGAACTTGGCAACGCCGGCGTACACATAACCGAGCGCGGCAGCGTGTATGAGATCAAAGGCCCTCAGGCGTATGCTCCCGCAACAGCATCCGTTCCAGAAGGCGACTGGTCTAATGCGGCGTTTTTCCTGTGCATGGGCGCGTTGAGCGAAAGCGGCGTCTGTGTACGCGGGCTTGACACCTCCTCCGCGCAGGGCGACAGGCAGATACTTGACATACTTTCCCACATGGGCGCGAAAATAGATGCGACTGCTAATGAGATATACGTAAGAAAAGGCGATCTCAAGCCGCTCACTCTGGACGTCTCCCAGATACCGGACCTGGTGCCCGCCGTAAGCGCGCTCATGGCTTTAGCCGGCGGCGAGAGCCGCATAGCAAACGCCCACAGGCTGCGGCTGAAAGAGAGCGACAGGCTCATGTCCACCTTTTCTTTCCTGAACGCTGTAGGCGCGGATGTGGCGCTTGATAAAGACGACATCATCATTAAGGGCAGGCGCGCGCTGCCCGGAGGCGAGGCAGACGCCTGCGGCGACCACCGCATCGCAATGGCGCTCACGCTTGCCGCGTGCGGATGCGAGAACTCAGTGACCATAAAAGGCGCCGAAGCCGTAAACAAATCCTTTCCGGATTTCTTTGATCGATTTGATTGTCTGGAGGCTGAAAAATGAGCTCCTCGTTTGGACGTATACTTAAGCTTAGCATATTCGGCGAGTCCCATTCGCCCGCCGTGGGCGGAGTGCTGGAAGGTCTGCCCGCGGGTTCTCCCATCGACCTGAACAAGCTGCGCTCGTTCATGCTAAGGCGCGCGCCCGGCGCGCAGACGGCTTCCACATCCCGTAAGGAGACTGACGAGATCGAGTTCCTGAGCGGGCTGTTAAACGGGAAGACTACGGGCACTCCACTTTCATTCATCATCCGCAACACTGACATCAGGCGCGATGATTACTCCAAAACAGCGTCAGTACCGCGCCCGGGGCACGCCGATTACACGGGCACGGCCAAGTATTTCGGATGCAACGACCATTCCGGCGGCGGACATTTTTCCGGCAGGCTGACGGCACCGTTATGCTGCGCGGGCGGCATCGCCCTCCAGCAGCTTGAGAGCGAGAATATACGTGTAAATGCGAGGATCGTCCGCGTAGGCTCCGTTGCGGATGATTCCGAGTTCACAGAGGATGTCAGCGGCAAAGCGTTCCCCGCCGTGTCAGACGCCGCCGGCTCAAAAATGCTCGAAGCGATCGGGCAGGCAAGAGCGGAAGGCGACAGCCTGGGCGGCATAATAGAATGCGTTATGTACGGGCTTCCCGCCGGACTTGGAGATCCCATGTTCCACGGGCTGGAAAACACGATCTCACAGGCAGTATTCGCCATACCCGCCGTGAAAGGCGTAGAATTCGGCGACGGGTTCGCGCTGTCGGGTCTGACAGGCAGCCGGGCAAACGACGCGTTCTGCGCCAATAACGGCAGCATCTCCCATTTAAGCAACCACGCCGGCGGGATCAACGGCGGCATCAGCAACGGCATGCCCGTAGTGTTGCGGGTCGCCGTAAAGCCCACGCCTTCCATAGCTTTGCCGCAGCGCAGTGTCGATATGGAAAGCATGGCGGATACCACATTGAGCATTTCCGGCAGGCATGACGCCTGTATAGTTCCTCGGGCCGTCCCCTGTGTAGAAGCCGCCTGCGCGCTCGCGATACTGGACGCGGTACTCTTGAGAAGGAGCGAAGTATATGGACATTAAAGACCTGAGAGCCCGTATGGACGAAATAGACTCAAGGCTGCTTGACGCTTTTGAGGAACGCATGAAGCTGAGCGGCGAGATCGCCGAGTACAAGAAGCTCAATTCGATACCGATATTCGACCTGGGCAGGGAGCGCGAGAAGCTGACCGCCGTGGCGGACAAGGTCGATCCCGCGTTCAGGGATTATTCCGTACTGCTGTACCATCAGCTTTTCGAATTCAGCAAGAGCTATCAGTCCAGCCTGACGATGCCGCCCTCTCCTTTGGCGGAACAGATCTCTAAATCGATAGAAAACACCCCCCGTGAGTTCCCCGAGTACGCTCACGTGGCGTGCCAGGGCACCGAAGGCGCCAACAGCCAACTGGCGGCTGACAAACTGTTTGCTCACGCGAGCATAATGTATCTGAGCAGTTTCGAAGCCGTGTTCAACGCCGTAAAGCAGGGGCTGTGCCGATACGCGGTCATTCCCGTGGAAAACTCCACCGCAGGTACCGTCAACCGTGTATATGACCTTATGACCGAGCACGATTTCTACATCGTGAGGAGCCTGCGCCTGAAGGTGGATCACAACCTTTTGGCCAAACCCGGAGCAAAGCTTTCGGACATAAAGGAGATATATTCCCACGAGCAGGCGCTCAGTCAGTCCTCAAAATTCCTGTCCAAACTTCACGGTGTCAAGCTTATCCCCTGCGAGAACACCGCTGTCGCCGCAAAACGCGTAAAGGATAGCGACGACTCCGCAGTAGCCTGCGTGTCTTCCGCGGAGTGCGTCAAGCTTTACGGCCTAAGCAATCTGGCCCCGTCCATACAGAACAACGACAACAATTATACCCGCTTCATCTGCATCTCCAAGGAACTGGAGATATATCCCGGCGCCAACCGCACCAGCGTAATGCTGACCCTGCCGCACGAGCCCGGAGCCCTGTACAAGCTGCTAAGCCGCCTGTACTCACTGAATATCAACCTTATCAAGCTTGAAAGCCGTCCCCTGCCCAAGCGGGATTTTGAGTACATGTTCTATTTCGACCTGGAGACCAGCGTGTATTCCTCCCGCCTCAAACAGCTTATGAGCGAACTGCCAAACAGCCTGCAAAGCTTCAAATACCTGGGAAGCTATACCGAACTGTTATGACGAAACATTTCGCGCTGCTGGGTGAGCACCTTGCCCACAGCTTTTCCCCGCAGATACACGCCGCTTTCGGCGCTTACGAATATACGCTGCTTGAATGTGCAAAGACCGAGCTCGGCCGTCTGCTGCATGACGGAAGCTACGACGGTTTCAACGTCACCATCCCCTACAAAAAAGACGTCGTGCCGTTTCTTGACGATCTGAGCGACAGGGCAAAAAGCACTGGCAGCGTGAATACCATCGTAAGGCAGGCGGATGGAAAGCTCTGGGGAGACAACACCGATGTGGCGGGCTTTACCGCGCAGCTCGCAAAAAGCAATATCGACGTGCGCGGCAAAAAGGCACTGGTGCTTGGCAGCGGCGGCGCGGGCTCAGCTGCGATGTACGCGCTTAAGCTGCTGGGTGCGGACGCGATAACCATTTCACGAAGCGGAGAAAACAATTACTCAAACATCGGCAAACATCTTGACGCGGCTGTCATAATCAACGCCACGCCGGTAGGCATGTTTCCGAACAACGGCTTTTCTCCCCTGTCGCTTGCCCCTTTCAGGCAGCTTGAATTCGTGTTCGACCTTATCTACAATCCGGCGCGCACTTCCCTGCTGCTGGAAGCTGAACAGCTGGGCATCCCCTGCGCGAACGGTCTATATATGCTCGTAAAACAGGCGGCAGAGGGGTCAAAGCTGTATACCGGCAAAGCAGTGGATGACGTGACCGTCTCACGCGTCTGCCGGGAACTGGCGTTTGCGAACGCGAATATAGTGCTTGTAGGAATGCCGGGATGCGGAAAAAGCAAGCTGGCCCGTAACCTCGGGCAGAAACTTAGCAGAAAATTCATTGACTCAGACAAAGAAATTGAATTAAAATACGGCATGACGCCCGCTCAGATGATCACTTCCCGCGGCGAAGCCTGTTTCAGGCAGATCGAACTGGAAACCCTCAGGGAAGCGGGCAGACAGACCGGCGTGATAATCTCGACCGGCGGCGGCTGCGTCGAAACGCCCGAGGCATATCCCGCGCTTAAACAAAACGGGCTCATACTCTGGCTGAAAAGGGACCTTAACGCCCTGTCCACATGCGGACGTCCGCTCAGTTCCAGCATCGGGGTAGACGAGCTGTACCGCCGCAGAAAACCAAAATACGCCCTGTTCGCCGACGCGGAGGTCCATGTATGCCGGGACAGGAACGACACCCTCAAAAACGCGTTTGAAGCGATCGACGCATTAAAGGAACGGCTATGAGGATACTTGTGATAAACGGGCCCAATCTTAACCTCTTGGGCATGAGGGAGCCCGGGATCTACGGCAAGCGGGATTACGCCGCGCTGTGCGATTTCATACGCGAATGCGCCCGGAGTCTCAATATCGAGGTGGAACTGTTCCAGAGCAATCACGAAGGCGCGATAGTGGACAAGATACAATCCGCCCTGAACGGATTTGACGGAATACTCATCAATCCCGCGGCGTATACCCACACCTCTGTGGCCATACTGGACGCGCTGAGCGCCGTAAACCTGCCCACAGCGGAAGTCCATTTAAGCGATATCAGCCGGCGCGAAGAGTTCAGGAAGTTTTCATACGTTTCCCTGTACGCTCAGAAAACGATCTGCGGCAAAGGTTTTGACGGTTACTCGGAAGGCCTGTCCTTCCTTAAACAATACATCAAAAACGCATAGGAGGTGCGATATGGTACCGTTGACCAAACGATGGCGCGTCCGCGCCAGCTATAATGACGATAACCGGCAGGCCACGTTAATCAATACATTCATTTTCAATACAGAAAGGAATAACGATCATGAGTAACATACCGTACAAAATATATCTGAGCGAAGACGAGATGCCCAAAGCATGGTACAACCTGAGAGCGGACATGATCAATAAGCCTGCCCCGCTGCTCAATCCCGGCAACGGCCAGCCCATGAAGGCCGAAGAACTGGAAGGCGTGTTCTGCTCCGAACTGGTCAAGCAGGAACTTGACAACGATACCCCCTACTTTGAGATCCCCAAAGAGGTCTATGAATTCTATCGCATGTACCGTCCCTCCCCCCTGGTCCGTGCCTACTGCCTTGAGGAAGCGCTCAAGACTCCCGCGAAGATCTACTACAAATTCGAGGGCAACAACACCAGCGGTTCCCACAAGCTCAACAGCGCCATCGCACAGGCGTATTACGCCAAGAAGCAGGGTCTGAAGGGCGTTACTACCGAGACCGGCGCCGGCCAGTGGGGCACCGCGCTGTCCATGGCGTGCTCTTACCTGGGGCTTGACTGCAAAGTCTACATGGTCAAGGTCTCCTATGAACAGAAGCCTTTCCGCCGCGAGGTGATGCGTACTTACGGCGCCAACGTCACTCCTTCTCCCTCAATGACCACCGAAGTGGGCAGAAAGATCCTTGCCGAGTTCCCAGGCACCACCGGCAGCCTGGGCTGCGCCATAAGCGAGGCCGTGGAAGCCGCCGTTACCACTCCCGGCTACAGATACGTGCTGGGCAGCGTGCTCAACCAGGTACTGCTTCACCAGTCCGTCATCGGCCTTGAGACCGAAGCCGCGCTCAAAAAATACGGCATCGAGCCCGACATGATCATCGGCTGCGCCGGCGGCGGCAGCAACCTGGGCGGCCTTATCGCGCCGTTTATGCGTGATAAGATCAAGGGCCTTAAGAACTACCGCATCATAGCGGTCGAGCCCGCTTCCTGCCCCAGTTTCACCCGCGGCGTGTATGCATACGATTTCTGCGATACCGGCAAAGTGTGCCCGCTCGCCAAGATGTACACGCTGGGCAGCGGCTTTATCCCAGCTCCCAACCATGCCGGCGGCCTGAGATATCACGGCATGAGCTCCGTTTTGAGCCAGCTGTATGACGACGGCTACATGGAGGCTGTGAGCGTGCCTCAGACCGAAGTGTTCAAGGCTGCTGAGAAGTTCGCCCGCGTGGAAGGCATCCTTCCCGCGCCCGAAAGCTCCCACGCCATCAAAGTGGCGATCGACGAAGCCGAGAAGTGCCGCGAGACCGGCGAAGCCAAGACCATCGTGTTCGGGCTGACCGGCACCGGTTACTTCGACCTGGTAGCGTACCAGAAATTCCATGACGGCCAGATGGACGACTACATCCCCACCGACGAAGATCTGCAAAAGAGCATCGCCGCGCTTCCCAAGTTCTAAACGAAAAAACGGGCGGGAGACAGATCCCGCCCGCTTTTTCTTGCTCTTTATCTTCTGTCAGGTTCTTCCCAGCCGCACGCTTTTATTCTCTCATACTCCTCGTCGCTTATCCTTATGACCGTGCCGTGCTTGAATCTGTAAGGGAAGCTGAATTCCGCGTCCGCAAAACTGAAGTCCGGTTTTTCCAGGCTCGCGCTCACATAAGGGCGATAGCCCTGCTTTGCACCTTTTACTCCGAAATAATCCACGAACAGCAGCCATTTTCCTTCATCGGTCTTTACGGCTGTGGGGCCTTCGTATCTGCCCAGATCATCTGTTTTGAGCAGTTCGGCGGGCGTGAGCACGGGCTCATACCCACCGGTAAGCCTGTCGGAAGCGTACAGCATCACTCCCGCCGGCTCCCTGGAGGATTTAAGGAACATGTAGTATCTGCCGTTTTCCTCGTAGATTGCGGAATCAATTACTCCTAAGCCGTCGGGGCGCTCAAACAGCAGCTGAGGAGGCGTAAACTCTTCAAAATCCATGGTCTTCGAATAGTAGATCCTGTGCTCTTTGTATCCGTCCGATATGTTCGTGCTTGACCAGTGCACCATATAATCGTCACAAGCCCTGTCGTAGATAATGTCTGGAGCCCACACACAGCCGTAGTCTTCGTCCGCAATTTTTACCAGAGTCTGTTCCGTCCAGTTTACAAGATCTCCGCTCTCCCATTTGGACAGGCATTTACTGCCATGCATGCGTATGTTCGTCCAGGAGTGATCGTAAACGCTCCTCATCCCGTAGCTCAGGCTGAGGTCGGTGGCAAGTATCACATACTTTCCCGTGTGTTTGCAATAGGTGATCGTGTGATCCCTCACGCCCTTGTCGCCGTAATACGCCCACAGCACGGGCTGCCCGCCGTTGACTTCTTCCCATTTGAATCCGTCGCGGCTTACGCCGAAATAGACTTGTTCCCCTTCCGGGCTGGTCTTTTCCCTGAAATGCACGAACAAATATGCGCTCATCTGTCTTTGCCTCACCTGACTGGCTATTGAAATCAGAAACAGTCCTGCTCGGACATGTAGAACGGCAGCCCCTGCCAGCTTTGGGGAATGCCTTTCTGCCTCAGAAACAATTCCGGCACTCCGAAAAACAGCTTCTGCGCGGATAACAGATCCAGCTTCACGGCATTTTCGGGCGCCGCCTCAAGCCTTTCGACGCGGGCTTCGCCTTTATCCACACGGATACTGAATGCGCCCTCACCGGATATATCCACCTGGGCGGAACCGTTTTCGACCGGGTTGACGTGCCTGTGCTTGAATTCCAGGAAAAGCTTCAGCACCTTTTCCCAGTTGAGCACCCTTACCATTTCCTGCGGACCCAGCGAAACATACTCCGCTATGTCCTTTACGATAGCTATCCTTTCCTTCTGATCAAGCCCGGCGACAAACGTGACCCGTTCCGTACCGTCCTGAGTCAGCAGCTTTTTTATCACCTTTGGAAGCGCGCTCTCGTCCTTAAGCAGCAGTTCGCCGCCCGCGATGTAGCCCAGCTTCTCGCCGCCGCTTGTGATGAGCTTTGGCTGCTTGTTCCAGCTTTTCAGATCCAGCATGAAAGTCTCCCGCTCGCGCAGCGACGACACGGTTTTATGCTGCCACAGCTCACGGCTAAAATCTATATCGCCTTCCGTGAGCTCAGTCATTTCAACCCCGGATATATCCACGTCTGCCAGGGCATGGCGTACGTTGGTGCGGGAAACATCCATGCGTAGCATGAGGCCCGCTTTCTCGAAACCGAAGTATTCGTATCTCTGGCGCTGCCCGCCCAGTATCAGCATGTCGTAACGCTGTTGCCGGGCATAGGAGAGCATTTCTTCCATCAGCCTTTTCATATGACCTTCACCGCGATGGTACGGATGCACGCTCACACTGCCCACAAAGCCGCAGTTCAGCGTCTGGCCGCCGTAAACCAGGTGCGTGGGACGCAGCGCCACGCAGCCGACTATCTGATCGCCCTGCTTGGCCAGAAAATGGAAATCCTCCTGACCTTCAGGGGCTTCGTCCCCGTAGACCTTGGGCAGCAGGCGCTTGAAGTCGTGCGGCACATGTGCCTGGGAAAACACATAGTTTATAAAATCGATTATGCGGGGCATTTCCCCCGGTTTTCCTCTTTCGTAAACAGTATTTGACATTCGGCAACACCTCAGCCGTATAATACCATAAAACTGTGCGGTTTTCAACGCAAATTTCACTTGACAAAGCATAGCTTCGTGATAAAATCGAGGAAAAGGCTATTACGAGGCGCTGATGTTAGAACGAATCAAGGAAGTCTGGCCCCTGATGAGGGACTCCTTCCCAGGCTTGCTGCTCAAAGGGCTCGAGGTCACGCTGCCGCTTGCGCTTATCGCGTTCAGCATAGGGCTGGTCATCGCCATAATCACCGCTCTCGTGCAGTTCGCGAAGATAAAGGTGTTAAGCCAGCTGGCCAGGGTCTATATCTGGATAATCCGGGGCACGCCGCTGCTGGTGCAGCTGTACGTGCTGTTTTACATGTTCCCCAAGTTTTTTGATGTGGTGCTGGATCCTTTCCCCACCGCCATCATCGCCCTTTCCCTGAACGAGGGTGCCTACTGCGCCGAGACCATGCGCGCCGCACTGGAAGCCGTGCCCTACGGCCAGTTCGAGGCGGGCTACTGTGTGGGCATGAGCTATATGCAGATAGTTTTCAGGATTGTGCTGCCTCAGGCGCTCCGGACCGCTTTCCCTCCTCTGTCCAACAGCCTGATAAGCATGGTAAAGGACACGTCCCTTGTGGCGAACATAACCGTTATGGAAATGCTCTATGACGCCAAGCGCATCATGAGCAGAAAGCACGAGACGCTGGCGCTGTATATCGTAGTCGCCGTGATCTATCTGCTGTTTTGCAGCGTACTCACGCTGCTGCAGCGTTACGGCGAAAAACTGCTGGCGCGCAAGGGCCTGAAAAAGACATAGAAAAACCCCGGAGGCTCGCTCCGGGGCGTTTATTATATGTTGTTGAGTTCCGCGACCATAGTCCTTACGAGCTCGATCACGTTCTGCTTTACCTTGTCCGGTTCGAACTTCTCCAGATAGCTCTTATCGCGTTTGGAGACTTCCACAGTGCCTGCCTTAAGGCCTTTGGGGCTGACCACAATCCTTACGGGAATGCCGGTCAGGTCCGCGTCCGAGAACATGAAGCCCGCGCTGACCTGCCTGTCGTCGTAGAGCACTTCTATTCCGGCGTCCTGCAGTTCCTCGTAAAGCTTGTCGGCGTAAGCCTTGACCTGCTCGTCGTCGCTTCTGAGTGCGCAGATCTGGACCTGCCAGGGCGCTATGGTGATAGGCCAGATGGGGCCGTAGTCGTCATGCCTTGCCTCGCAGATGGACGCCGCCAGCCTGCCCACGCCTATGCCGTAGCAGCCCATGATGGGAGTCTTAAGGCTGCCGTCTTTGTCCAGGTACTTCATTCCCATGGAAGACGTGTACCTGTCGCCCAGCTGGAAGATGTTGCCTACCTCTATGCCCCTGGTGAGTTTCAGCGTTTTGCTGCCGCATACGGGGCAGATGCCGCCTTCCGTGGCCTTGCCCACATCGACGAACTGCACTTCGCCCAGATCTCTTTCGATATTCAGGCCGGTGTAGTGGTAGTTTTCCTCATTTGCGCCGCATACATAGCTCTGGCGGGTCTTGAGAGATATATCGTAAACTGTCCTTACCTTTTCAGGCAGCCCTTTGGGCCCGATGAAGCCCGCCACGATGCCTTCTTTATCAAGCTCCTCACCGGGATACACCTCGCTCTTCAGGAAGTTCCTGAGCTTGGTCTCGTTGACCTCTATGTCGCCCCTTATAAACACCACGCACACGCTGTCGTCGGTCTCAAGGCGGTACACTACTGCCTTGATGCTGTCGGACTTGTCCCTGCCCAGGAAAGAACACACGTCCTCGATGGTCTTCATCTCGGGAGTCAGCACTTTGGTTAGTTCCTCGGCAGCGCCTTTAGCGGTCTCGCTATAAATGCAGTCCGCCGTCTCCATGTTTGCCCTGAAGTCGCAGTCGGAGCACACCACAAGGGAGTCCTCGCCCACGGGCGTACACAGCATGAACTCATGGGCAACCTTGCCGCCCATCATGCCGCTGTCGCTCTTTACGGAGATGACCTCCGGCACGCCGCAGCGGGCGAATATGCGCTCGTACGCCTTATGGCACTTCTGGTAATACTGCTCAAGATCCTCTTTGGAAGTATGGAACGAATACGCGTCCTTCATGGTGAATTCTCTCACCCTGATAAGGCCGCCCCTGGCTCTGGGTTCGTCGCGGAACTTGGTCTGGATCTGGTAGATCATGAACGGGAACTGCGTATAGCTGTCTGCGGTCTCCCGGGCCAGCTGCACCGCCGCTTCCTCGTGGGTCATCCCCAGCACCATGTCGTTGCCACCGCGGTCCTTGAAGCGCACGAGCTCTGAGCCGATCGCGTCGAAACGTCCGGATTCCTTCCAGATATTTGCAGGCATAGCCACCGGGAACAGCACTTCCTGCCCGTCTATACGGTTCATTTCCTCGCGCATGATCGCCTCTATCTTGGAGGTGATGCGCTTGGTAATCGGGAACAGGGAATATATTCCGTTGCCCACATTTTTCATGTAGCCGCCGCGGATCATAAAGATGTGGCTGGCTATCTGACAGTCCGCCGGAGTATCCTTAAAACGTTTGGTGAGCATTTGGGAAAACTTCATCTTCTTCACCTCTTATCTTGATAGCAAGATTATACCCTTTCGTAAGTTTTTCACAAGCAACAATTTGTAAAGTGTTGCATTTATTCCTTCATCGTGCTACAATCAAACAAAAAACGGAGGCGTAACATATGAAGATCTTTCCCGTAACTCATCCGGCTTTCCGCGCCTACGGACGCGTAATAAAAGGATACAGGCTCAAGGAGCTCGATACCGCCATGCAGTCCACCGAGTGCCCCACAGATTCCGTAGTGTACTACCCCTCCATCAAGGCGCTTGAGTCATTAAAGATCTATGAGTATCTCACCAAAGAAGTCTATGGCGGGATGCCCATACAGATCGGCTTCTGCAACGGCTACAACCATACGCTCAACGCCGTGGAGTATCACAGGGATTCGGAACTCAACTACGCCGCTACGGACATGATACTGCTTGTGGGCCTGCGCGCTGACATAGAGGACGATTTCAGCTACGACACCTCCAAAATGCAGGCGTTCTACGTAAAGAAAGGCACGCTGGTGGAAGTGTTCGCGACCACGCTGCATTACGCCCCGATATCCGCTGATCAGGATTCCACCTTCCGTGTGGCCGTGGTGCTGCCCAAGGGCACCAACGAACCCCTCACATGCAAGGAAGCGGGCAAGAATCCCGAGTATAAACTGCTGACTCACATCAACAAGTGGCTTATCGCCCATCCGGACAGCGGCCTTGGCAGCACAGGAGCGTTCGTAGGCCTTACGGGAGAAAACGTGACCATCTGATACGTGCATGAAAACGCGGACCCGAGTTATCGGGTCCGCGCTTTTCTATATGCTTGTTTACCTCAGGTTTGCTCCGTACTGCTTGCCGGTCTGAGCCAGCACCTTGTCCACCGCGGCAGTTATCTCCGCGTCGGTAAGCGTGTGGTCCTGGCTTCTGAAGGACAGGCTGAACGCCAGCGACTTCTTGCCTTCGCCCAGCCGTTCGCCCCTGTACACGTCGAAGAGTTTGATCTCCTCCAGCAGCTTGCCGCCCGCCTTCTCCATGCACTTCATAAGATCGCCAGCAGGCACATCCTCGTTCACTACAAGGGCTATGTCCCTGGAGACTGCGGGGAACTTGGGCAGAGGCTTCACAGCGCCCACTTCCAGCCTGCAATTCCTGAGAGCGACCATGTCTATTTCAGCTATGTAGGCTTTGCCTGACATGCCGAATCTTTCGCCAACTACGGGATGGATCTCGCCCATCTGCCCCAGGCTCACGCTGCCGCCCCTCAGGCTCAGAGTGGCTTTGCGGCCCGGATGATAGTAGCTGTCCCCGCCCGCTTTCACGTCGGGCGTAAGGCCGTACCTGGCCAGCAGGCACATCACGGTCTGCTTGAGGGAGTAGAAATCCTCATCTTCCCCGTACATGCCGATTATCAGGCTTTGTTTTTCCTCCGGAAGCTCGCCTTCTCCTTTTGGCATGAAAACCGGAGATATCTCCATCAGCCTCGCCGCAGCGTTGCCTCTGTTCATGTTAAGAGCCAATGCGTTCAGCATACTGGGCACGAGCGTCGTGCGCATGACGGAAGTATCCTCACCTAGAGGATTGCGTATCTTAAGCGTGTTGAGCCTGGGATCGTCTTTATCCAGTCCCAGCTTCTCTATCCAGGAAGGAGAGATGAACGAGAAGCACTGGGCCTCAAAGCATCCCATACCCACCAGGCACTTTTTTACGTCGGTAGCGAAAGACTGCTTCTCGTTCCTGAAGCCCGGCATGGTCACGCCCGTCATCAGTGTGGAAGCGATATGCTCGTAACCGTACATGCGCAGCACTTCTTCGCTTAAATCGGCTTCGCCTTCGATATCCTGACGGTACACGGGCGGACGGCAGATGAGCGTTTCGCCATTGACTTCCGTATCGATATTCAGGTTCAGCAGTATGTCCTCCATGGTCTCGGTGGGTACGTCCACGCCTATGCGCCCGCGTATCCTGGCCGCGCTGGCGGTTATCACCTTTTCGGGAGCAGGCAAGGGATAATTGTCGTACGCTTCAGGCACTATGTCTCCGCAGCCCAGCATCTCCACCAGCATGCACGCGCGGTCCAGCGCCTCCATGCAGGTGGCAGCGCATACGCCTTTTTCGAACCTGCCGGAAGACTCGGTGCGGATGCCCAGGCTCCTGGCGGTCACGCGGTTGTTGCCCCTTTCGAAAGCGGCGCACTCGAACAGCACGCTGGCGGTGTCGGAGACGATCTCGCTTTCTTCTCCGCCCATGATGCCCGCCAGGCCCGTGGCCTTCTCTTCATCCGCGATGACCAGCATGTCCGGCGTGAGCTGGTGTTCCTTGCCGTCCAGGGTCTTCAGTATTTCACCGTCTTTCGCTTTTCTTACGACTATGGTCTGCCCCTGCACCTTGCTCAGGTCGAACGCGTGCATGGGATGCCCTGTCTCAAGCATCACAAAGTTGGTTATGTCGACAATGTTGTTTATGGAACGCACTCCCGCGCCGTAGAGGTATTCCTTCATCCACTTGGGCGAAGGACCGATCTTTACGTTTGTGATGATCCTCGCGCAGTAGCGGGGGCAGTTTTCGGCATCTTCTACCATGACTTTGGCGTAATCGGAGAACTTGCCCTTGCCGTTTTCGGCGAAACTGATCTCCGGCATCACAAAATGCTCACCAAGCACTGCGGCGCTTTCCCGCGCGATGCCCCAAACGCTTAAGCAGTCGGGACGGTTGGCAAGTATCTCGTACTCGATCACGTCGTCGCCAAGCCCGAAAATGTCCTTAACGGGCGTACCGGGAACGTAGTCCTCGTTGAGCAGTATGATGCCCTCATTCCCGCAGTGGGGATATATATAATCAGGAACATCCAGTTCGGGGCCTGAGCACAGCATGCCGCAGCTCTCGACGCCCCTGATCTTTCCCTTTTTGATGGTCACGCCGCCGGGAAGCTCGGCTCCCTCAAGGGCGCAGCATACCAGTTTGCCCGCGGCGACATTGGGCGCGCCGCATACGATATTGAGCGGCTCGCTTCCGCCCACATCTACAGTGCACACGTGCAGATGGTCACTGTCGGGATGCATTTCACATGTCAGCACTTTGCCTACCACCACATTTGTGAAGGCGCAGGTGTTCTCCCAGCCTTCGACCGCGGTGCCGGTCATTATCATGCGGCGGGCATACTCTTCCGGGGTAAGGTCGATCTTAGTATATTCGTTCAGCCATTTCATGGGTATTTTCATTGCTTTATCCTCCTTATCCCCTGAACTGCTTCAAGAAGCGGATGTCGTTTTCATACAGATAGCGCATGTCAGGCACGTTGTATTTCAGGTTGGTCAGCCTCTCCACGCCCATACCGAAGGCAAAGCCCTGATATTTCTTATTGTCTATCCCGCACATTTCCAATACATGCGGATTGACCATTCCGGCACCCAGCACTTCTATCCAGCCCGTGCCCTTGCACACGCGGCAGCCCTTGCCGCGGCACGCGGCACAGGTCAGGTCTACCTCGGCGCTGGGTTCGGTGAACGGGAAGAAGGAAGGACGGAAACGAGTGGTCACGCCCTCGCCGTAGAGGCGGGTAGCAAAAGTGTCAAGCGTGCCCTTAAGGTCTGCCATGGTGATATTCTCGTCTATCACCAGGCCTTCAAGCTGATGGAACACGGGAGAATGGGTGGCGTCCGCCTCGTCCGCCCTGTAAACGCGCCCGAAGCTCACTATGCGGATGGGAGGCTTGCGGGTAGTCATGATGCGGGCCTGTACGGGAGACGTATGCGTGCGCAGCACGATGTTGTCATCCACATAGAAGGTATCCTGGGCGTCTCTTGCGGGATGGTTTTTGGGTATATTCATCAGTTCGAAGTTGTAGTGGTCCAATTCGACCTCGGGGCCCTCAACCGCCTCGAAGCCCATGCCAGTGAATATGTCAAACAGCTTTTCCAGCACCAGGCTCATGGGATGCAGGCTGCCCTCGGAGCGGTCCTTTACCGGCAGCGTCACGTCCAGCTTCTCGCTTTCCAGACGCCTTTCCAGTTCCAGCTCGCTTATGCTCTTCTGTGACTCGCTTATGGCCTGCTCTATGCTTTCCCGGGCTTCGTTCACCCACTGGCCGATCTGGGGGCGCATTTCCGCGGCCACCTGGCCCATGGACCGGAGCATGCCGGTAAGCTCGCCCTTCTTTCCCAGCACCTTGACGCGCAGTTCGTCAAGGGAGCGGGAGTCTGTTACAGTTTTCAGCTGTTCAAGTGTCCTTTGCCTTATCTCGGCTATGATCTCCTTCATTCCTGTTTCGTCCTTCCTTTGTTTTGCAAAAAAGAAACGCTCCTGCCTCGGCAGGGGCGTGTTTGCGCGGTACCACCCTGTTTTCCGTTTGGAAAACCAAACGGCTCTGACCCTTAACGCGGGAAACGTCCCATCCTACACAGCGGTTTTGGCCGCCTTCAGCGGGAATGCTCCGGGGTGAAAGCGGTGTTTCCCGCGCAGCGCGGGCTTTCAGCCCATGACCCACGCTCTCTTGATGCGCTTTACGGAATACCGCGCCCCTTCACGGCGGAATTTATGTTATTCCTCGTCTTCTCCTGCTATCTCGAGATAACGCTCGAAGACTTTCTCAAGCTCGTCCTCGTCCTCGATGGAAGCGTACACGTCGTTGCCTTCATCGTCGGTGTCTATGCGCAGCACTACCGCTTCATCCTGGGCGATGTCGTCCATCTCCTCGGCGGGAGCAAGCACCACGTAGGAACGGCCTTCGTATTCCAGCGTCATCAGGTGCACGAACCGGCATTCGTTGTCGTTTTCATCCAGCAGGACTACCACATCGTCCTGTTCCATGTTCAGATCTTCCATGATCCTGAAAACCTCCGAGTCAAGGGAAAATGTCCGTTTTCTTTGTGCTTCCAGCCGGGCCCTGTCCAGATACGCCTGGAGGATGTAGGTCGCGGCCAGTTTGTCTATTACGTTCTTGCGCGCTTCCCTGCGCATTCCCGATTCCACAAGCACCTTTTCGGCGCTTACGGAAGTCAGCCTCTCGTCAAACAGTTCCACCTTCAGGCCGCTGCGTTCAAGCTCGCCGCAAAACTCCCTTACAGCTCCCGCCTGACGGCCTTCCTGGCCGCTGAGCAGTCTCGGAAGCCCCGCGACCACGTGATCGGTGCCGTATATACCGCACAGCTCGATCACTCTTTGCACGTCGCGATGAAGGCCTTTGGTGAATATCGTTTCTACACCCTGCGCGGTAAGACCCAGCGGGTCGCTCACAGCGACACCGATGCGCTTTTCGCCAACGTCAAGTCCCAGTATACGGGAAGTCATTTCCCGCCTTTTTCCAGCCTGTCCACGTATACGCGCACAAGTTCCTCTACCAACTCGTCCCTCTCGACCCTGCGTATGAGCGAACGGGCGGAGTTGTGGTTGGTGATGTAGGTGGGATCACCGCTGACTATATAGCCTACCAGCTGCATGATCGGATCGTGGCCTTTGGCCTTAAGGGCGGAATAGACGTACCTTAAGACTTCGCCCGCGTCTTTAAGCTCGTCCATATCGTTCATAAGCTGACCGCCCCCCATTGTTTTGATTATTGTACCACAGTCGGACAATAAAGTCCATACCGCTTTTGTCAATATAAGCGCCCGAGTATAAAATTAACAAACCGCGCCGGCAGAAACCTGCTTACAAACAGCAGCAGTCCGTATTTTGGCCCGATGCATTTGAGCGGCGGCGGATTCCTGCGCGTGGCGGCTCTGACCACCTGCTTTGCGGCATACGCGGCGCTCATGCCGTTGACCTCGTCCTTTTCCATCGCCGCGACGCCCTTTTCGATGCGTCCGGAGTATATGTCGTCGCCCCGGGTCTGCTTCTGCCTGCTGTCGGTAAAACCCGTTTTGATGTCCCCCGGCAGCATCACGGCGACTTCTATACCCAAAGGCTTCACTTCGTTTCTGAGCGCCAGAGCGTATGCGGTAAGCGCGGCTTTGCTCGCGGAATACCAGGCCTGGAACGGTATCGGGAACGCCGCGGCGGCGGACGACACGAACACTATCCGGCCTCCCCCGCCTTCCCTCAGATATTTAAGGCAGGCGCGGGTCACATTGTCCGCTCCCAGCAGGTTGACCCTGATCAGGCGTTCGGATTCCTCCGCCTGGGTAAACTCCACGCTGCCGCTTATGCCAAAACCCGCGTTGTTGATCACCAGGTCGATGTGCCCGGTCTTCTGGTATATGAGGTTTACCGCCGTTTTGACTGTGTCTTCATCCGAGATGTCGCAGTTGATGTGGTTGACGCCTTCCGCGCAGCGTTCCCTGCGGGACAGGTCCCACACCTCCATATCCATTTCCCTGAGCAGCTTCGCGGTCTCGTAGCCTATGCCGCTGCCCGCGCCCGTTACTATGGCGACCAGTTTATCGCTTGGCATCCTGTTTCACCTGCCGAATAATGATGTATTAATTGTACATTATAATGCCGCCCGTGTCAAATACGCATTGAAATATGTTTATGTTTTTTCGCAGGTTTACACGCGCGGGGTTTTGTGGTATACTGCTTTTATGAAACGTGTGTTTTGCGTTTTCCTGGCCCTGATAAGCGTATTCTGCTTTTTACCGGCGCAGGCGACAAATCAATCATACACATTGCCGTATTGGCATACCGGCGCGCTCACTCTGCCTGAGGGCGTAGTGCTTGTGGAATCCGGCGCTTTCGAAGGCATCCAGGCGCAGTATCTGGTGGTCCCCGAAAACGTGGAAAAGATATGCTCCGGCGCGTTTCCCGGCACTTCCCTGCCGGAGAAGATAGCCGTGTGCAACCCATATACCATTCTCGAAAGCCTCTGCTTCGGCATGGGCAACGGTACAAGGGAGATCTGGGGCTTCAACGGTTCCACCGCCCAGATCTACGCCAGCCAGCACAACTTCGTGTTCAAGAAATTCACCACCGGCATAGACACGCTGATGGCTGAGATCGCCGCGCAGGTCGCCACAAACACGGTGTATGTGCCCGGCCAGACGGATTGCGTATGTTTTGCCAACATCTGTTACTGGAACGCGATGCACATAAACCTGCCTGACGACTGCCTGCACATGTATTACATGAACGTAGGCACGCATATGTCCAGCCAGGGGCTCTATCCCGTCAAGATCACGGACTACCATCAATTGCAGCCCGGCGATGTCATTTGCTGGAAGAGCGAGGGCGGCAGCACCTGTACCCACGTGGGGATATACGTCGGCGCGGGATATCCAAAACGCCCGAACGCCGGCTATTATGGCAATGTGTATTACTCCGCAGGCGTGTTTGCCGAGTCTTCCCAGGGCTACAAGCATTACAGGTACAACATAATTCCCTTCAACAATCCCGGAGATTATTACTGCCGCAATTTCATGTGCGCGTGGCGCATTTTGCCATAGGAGTAACAATGCCGCTTATTCTGCCCGAAAATCTGCCTGCAAGGATCATACTTGAAAACGAAGGCATTTTCAGCGTAAGCAAGGACACATTTGTCCCTTCATGCCCCCGCATCAGCGTGGGCATACTTAATCTTATGCCCACAAAAGAGGCTACGGAAGTCCAGCTTTTGCGGCTGTTGTCCGCGTCGGCGCTGCCTGTCGAGGTCACCCTGCTCAAAATGGGATCCCACGTCACTAAGAACGCCTCTCCCGAGCATATGAGCAGGTTTTATACAACGCTTGACGACGCGCTCAGTTCCGGCAAACACTTTGACGGCATGGTGATCACCGGGGCGCCCGTAGAAAAGCTGGATTATGCTCAGGTGGACTACTGGACAGAGCTGACCCAGCTCATCTCCTGGTCGAACACGCACGCCCGCTCCACCTTCTATATCTGCTGGGCGGCGCTGGCGGGGCTGTACGCGAACCTCGGGATAGAGAAAGTCGTGCTGAATAAAAAGATCGTGGGACTGTTCCAGCATGAGACCTATATAAAAAACAGCCCTCTCACCTTCGGATTTGACGAGCGTTTTATCGCTCCCCACTCCCGCTTCGGCACCGTTCGGGAAGCCGACCTTCGCGCCGCGTCCCAATTGGACATTCTGGCGGGCAGCGACGCGGCGGGCAGCCTGATAATCGCTTCCAAGGACTGCCGCCAGATATATGTCACCGGTCACATGGAATACGACCTGGAGACCATCAAAAACGAATACCTGCGTGACCTTAATAAGGGCATAACCGACACCTTCCCGCTGAATTACTTCCCCGACGATGATCCGAACAACGCCCCCCGCCTGCTGTGGCGGTCCCACGCCAGTTTGTTGTGGCGCAACTGGGTGAATATGGTGCTCGCGCCTTCGGTGATACAAAGATGAAAGCACTGTTCAGTATCTTTCTGCTCGTATGCCTGCTGCTTTGCCTGACCTGCACAGCTGACAGGCTTCCTCCGTCTGTGGTCGAAGACAACGCGCCTGCTTCCGTTACCATACGTGTGGCGGGCGATTTCGTTATACATTCCGGCGTATTCAATTCCGCGATAAAAGCGGGCGGCGGCACTCCGGATTTTTCGGAGATGCTTTCGCCTGTCGCGTTTTATCTTTCCCAGGCCGATTTCACCGTCACCAACGTGGACGGCATAATGGGCACTGACGAGTTTATCAAAAAACACCCTTACAGCGGCTATCCCGCGTTCTCAACGCCCCGCCAGCTGATCAGCAATCTAAAAAGCTGCGGTGTCGATATGATGACGCTGGCGAATAACCATGCCCTGGATTATTATTTCGACGGGCTCAAGTCCTCCATTTCCAGTATGAGAAGCGCGGGCATGCCATATATCGGCGGGTATCTGTCGAATGAAGACAAGCTCACTCCCCGCGTGTTCGACATAAACGGCATCACTTTCGGCTTTCTGAACTACACTGACAATCTGAACCAAATGGATAAGGTGTCCAGTCTGGACCTCGACGCGCTCAAGTACGGCGTGGATTTCTGGCCCAAAGTGGATATTGATGCCGACATCGCCCGGCTCAGGCAGGCGGGCGCGGAGATCATCGTGTGCTTCATGCACTGGGGCATCGAGTATCAGACGCAGCCCGGTCAGTCCCAGGTCAACAAGGCGCAGCGGCTGGCGGACGCGGGCGTGGACGTGATAATAGGCGGTCACCCCCACGTAGTGCAGAGAGCTGAGTACGTCACCTCCAAGACTACAGGCAGGAAAGTGCTGTGCCTGTACAGCCTTGGCAATTTCCTGAGCGACCAGCGCAAGGACGGCAAGGATTCCGGCCTTATATTTGATTTTACGGTCACAAGGGACGAAAACGGGAACATAACCGTTTCCGACCCATGCTATGTGGTGACCCATGTCTGGCGGAGAGCCAACGCGGGCGGCGGCTACACTTACAGCGTCGTGTTTTCCGACGCGGAAGCGCCCTATTCCGGCATGACCAAGAATGAGTATCAATACATGATCGACGAAGCCCGCAAGATAGAAAACCGCATGAATGCCGGCTGCGCAAAAAAGCGTACCGTAGACAGTTCTCAGACGGTCACCCCCACCCGTTGACGCCATAGATCTCTTTTCCTGCAGAAATAATCAAAAAACAAGGAGCCATTATGAACGGTTTCGTTCCGTCTTTCACAGACGCGAGTCCCGTCCCCTGCCGCACACTGTATAACGGTTCAAAGATACCCGCCATAGGTCTCGGCACGTTCGGCAGCGACCACGTGAGCGCCGAAGACGTGGCGGGCGTCGTCAAAGAGGCGCTGAAGCTTGGTTACCGCTATATAGACTGCGCCGCCTGCTACGGCAACGAGAAGGAAGTTGGCAGGGAGCTTAAAAACGCCCTGGACGCGGGCCTTCCCCGCGGGGAACTGTTCATACTCTCCAAGGTCTGGAACGACTGCCACGCCCCGGAAAAGCTGATAGAAGCCTGCAAAAAGTCCATAAGCGACCTGCAGGCCGGATATCTGGACTGCTATCTCATCCACTGGCCTTTCCCCAACTATCATGCCCCTCACTGCGATGTGAACAGCCGCAATCCGGATTCCCGCCCGTATATACACGAGGAGTTCATGGCCAGCTGGCGTGCCATGGAGCAGCTGGTGAAAGAAGGATTGGTCAAAAACATAGGCGTCAGCAACGTCACAATCCCCAAACTCGAGCTCATACTGCGGGACGCCCGGATCAAGCCCGCGGTAAACGAAATGGAACTGCACCCCACCATGCAACAGGGACAGCTGTTCCAGTACTGCCTGGACCACGGCATACAGCCCATAGGCTACAGCCCCATCGGTTCCCCCGCGCGTCCCGAAAGGGACCGGACTCCCGAGGATATATGCGATATCGAAATGCCCGAGGTCGTCGCCATCGCGCAGGCGCATAAGGTGCATCCCGCGGTGGTCTGCGTAAAATGGGCATACCAGAGGGGCCAGATACCCATCCCCTTTACAACAAAAGCAAGCAATGCGCTTAGCAACCTGAAAGCGATACTGGACGATTCCCTCACGGCGGAAGAGATGGACATACTGGCATCCTGCGAGCGCAACTGCAGGCTGATCAAGGGGCAGGTCTTCCTCTGGAAAGGCGCGGGCAGCTGGCGCGACCTGTGGGATACTGACGGTTCCATACCGGGTTGGAACGGGTATAAAGGCTGATTACTCTAAACGCGATACACTTATATTATATATCAAATAAAAAGGAGATCTGACTATGGCTAAAATGACGGGCGCTACTCTCCCCGGCGGCAGCAAGGTGGAACTACACGAGTTCGACATACCTGCTCCGGGTTACAGGCAGGTGCTTGTAAAGACCATGGCTTCCACTATCTGCGGCAGCGACATCCGCTGCATATACAGGGAGCACACCGGAAAGGGCGCGGAAGGATACATAGACGGCATGATCGCCGGACACGAGCCCTGCGGAGTCATAGTCGAGGAAGGCATAGGCCTCAACCGTTTCAAGAAAGGCGACAGGGTCATAGTTTATCACATACACGGCTGCGGCGTATGCCACGACTGCCGCATGGGCTACCAGATATCCTGTTCCAGCAAATACCGCGCCGCTTACGGCTGGCAGCGCAACGGCGGCATGGCGGAGTATATGCTCTGCGATGAGAACGACCTGATCGCGCTCCCGGACGAGCTTTCCTATGAGGACGGAGCCCAGGTGGCCTGCGGTTTCGGCACAGTGTACGAAGCAATAATGAAAGTCGGAGTCAGCGGCAACGACTCAGTGCTGGTGGTCGGGCTCGGCCCCGTGGGCCTGGCCGCGCTGATGCTGGCCAAAGCCATGGGTGCGAACCGCCTGTTCGGCGTGGAGATGAACGAAGGCCGCATAGAGTTGGCCAAAAAGCTGGGTCTCGTGGACGAAGTGTTCACTCCCGGTGAGGACACCGTAAAGCTCATCAAACAGGCCAACGGCGGTCACGGTGTCGAAAAGGCTTTTGACGCGTCCGCGTCAGACGGCGGCAGACAGATCGCCATTCGCGCCACCCGCGAATGGGGCAGGATCGCGTTCGTGGGCGAAGGCAATTCCGTCACATTCAATCCCTCTCCCGACATCATCCACGGCCAGAAGTCCATCTACGGCAGCTGGGTCACCAGCCTGGCCCACATGGAAGACCTGGTGGAAAAACTTGTAAGATGGAACATTCATCCCGAAGACCTGATCACCCACCGTTTTGCCCTTAAAGACGCTGACAAGGCCTACGCGCTCATGGCCAGCGGCGCCTGCGGCAAGGTGGCTGTAGTGTTCGACGGCACGGAAAACGCGTAGGGCTTTTTCGAGGTAAATATGGAGCTATTAAAAGAAAGAATACTCAAAGAAGGCAAAGCCCTGAACACAGAAGTGCTCAAGGTGGACATGTTCCTGAACCAGCAGGTGGATACCGAACTGATCGACGCGATCGGCGGGGAATTCGCCCGGCTGTTCGCAGATTCCGGCATAACCCGCGTCATCACCATCGAGGCAAGCGGCATTGCGCCCGCCTACGCCACGGCGAGGATTATGCGGCTGCCGCTCGTGATACTTAAAAAAGCGGTGTCTATCGCCATGGACGACAGCCTTATCCAGGCGGAAGTATTCTCCTTCACAAAGCAGAAGAGCTACCAGCTCACCCTGCAGAAAGAGTACATCCGTCCGGGAGACCGGGTACTGATAATCGACGACTTTCTTGCCATGGGAGAAGCTGCTTTCGGCGCCATCTCCCTGGTGGAAAGGTGTGACGCGACGGTCGGCGGCATAGGCGCGGTGATCTGCAAAAGCCACCAGCCCGGTCTCAAAAGGCTGCTGGACGCTGGGTACAACGTGCAGGCGCTGGCCAAGATAGCCGAAATGGGCAAGGACTATATCCGTTTTGAGGAGGACTGAAATGAGTCCCTTAAGCGGCATAAAATGTTTCCTGCTGGACATGGATGGCACCTTTTACCTGGGCGACCGGATCATTCCCGGCTGTCTGGAGTTTATAGAAAAAGTCGTTTCAAGCAACAGGGATTATCTGTTCCTGACCAACAATTCATCCCATAACGCCCCCTTTTATGTAAAAAGGCTGGCGAAAATGGGGCTTGAAGTGACCCGGGACAAGATACTTACCAGCGGGGAAGCCGCATGCGATTTTCTCACCTCCGCGTATCCCGGCAAGCGGGTATACTGCCTCGGCAACGAATTTCTTTTGGAAGAGCTCGTACAGGCCGGCATCACCGTTGACGAAAGCTCGCCGGAAGTTGTACTGATAGGCTTTGACACCACCCTTGACTACAAAAAAATGTGCGCGGTGTGCGACTTTGTCCGCTCCGGGCTGCCCTATATCGCCACACATCCCGACTTCAACTGCCCCACCGAGACCGGCTTTGTTCCTGACATAGGCGCCATCATCGCGTTTATAGAGGCTTCCACCGCGCGCAGACCCGACGTGATCATCGGCAAACCCTATTCGGGCATCGTCGAAGCTGCGCTCAAGCGCACCGGCTGCACCAAAGACCAGCTGGCCATGGTCGGCGACAGGCTGTATACCGACATTAAAACAGGCAATGTAAACAATATGATGAGCATATTGGTCTTGAGCGGCGAGACCACTCCCCAGATGGCGGTCGAATCGCCCATAAAGCCCACCCTCACGTTTGACCGCCTGTTCGATATGGTGCCCCTGCTTTGATATGAACGAAAAGATCTTTCTGTGGGCCGGACAGGCTCCGTACAGCGAGTTTTCTCCCGAGCAGGCGCAGCCTTCCCTGACGGCTTATACTTCGGAAGGCGCGTTTAGCGCTATCATCGTGCTCGCGGGCGGCGGTTACGCGTTCAAATCGTCCCACGAAGCCTATCCCGTGGCTGAAATGATACAGCGTTCCGGCATAAGCGCCTATGTGCTGGATTACCGCGTGCGCCCCTGCCATATGCTGGCGCCCTTAAAAGACGCCCAGCGCGCCATCAGGCTGTTAAGAAAGCTTGGGTACAAAAAGGTCGGCATACTGGGTTTTTCCGCGGGAGGGCATCTGTGCTGCCAGGCGGCTACCCATTATGACCTGGGAAACCCCGACGACCCGGACGAGATCGAGCGTTTTTCGTCTCGTCCCGACGGTTTCTTCCCCTGCTACGCGGTGAGCAGCTTTATAAACCATTCCCATCCCTGGACCGTGCAGAACCTGCTGGGAGAAGCCTACTGTGACATAAAATGGCTCAAATACTTTTCCGCTGAGCTCAACGTGACAGACGATACTCCTCCCGCGTTTATCTGGCATACGGTCACTGACGCCACGGTGCCCCCGGAGGCTTCACTGAACCTGGCAAAAGCGCTGAGCGACCACCAGGTCAACTACGAAATGCATCTGTTCCCTGCGGGCTCACACGGGCTCGGGCTGGCGCCGGGCATTCCCGCAGTGTCGGGTTGGGGCGACCTGTTCGTCGACTATCTTAAACGCGAGGGCTGGACGGCATGAAAAAACACGCGCATTCATTTTTCTCCAAGCTGCTGGTATTTGAGATCATACTTCTGCTCATGGCGATAGCCTTCGCCCTGGGCGGGTATATGCTTATAGAAGCATAATTATTATATTTTTGTAAATCAACGGTAATATAATTACTGTACCATTGTCCAAGGAGGTGGAAGGCTTGATAGTACTTACCAAGTACATCGTACAGGAATTTGAGCTGCACAACGAGATAAACGACCGCAAGCCCGGTTCCATACAGCTGAGTCCCCGCATAAACATGCAGGTCATGCCCATAAAGGACGGTCAGCCCGTGATCTGCGAAATGACCGTGGAGATAGGCTCAATGGATGACGCCACGCCGCTTTACATAAAGCTCCGTCTGAGGGGGATCTTCTCCAGGGTAAACGAAGCCCCCGTCAACGATGAGTCCATCAAACAGTTCCACAAGGTGTCTTTCCCAATACTGTTTGATATCGCCCGCAGCTACATGGCGGGCGCCACGCTCATGGCAGGTATGGCTCCGTTCAACCTGCCCCCAATAAACCCCGACAACATAAACATAGAGCGCAAAAGTTAGGAGGACGATATGGCTAAGCTCGCAAAGCGCTTCACCAAAAAAGAGTGGAGCTGGATAATGTACGACTGGGCCAACTCGATTTACGCAACCAATATAATGGCTGCCATCTACCCCACCATATTCGCCTCTCAGGTGCCAAACGGCGATATACGCTGGGGATACGCCACAAGCGCCGCCACGCTGATCGTCGCGCTTTTGGCGCCCATACTCGGCAGCATCGCGGACTACAAGGGCATGAAAAAGAAGCTCTTCACACTGTTCATGCTGCTGGGCGTCATATTCACTCCCCTCATGGTGTTTACCGGTCACTGGAAACTGGCGCTTATGGGATACGTTATAAGCCGCATCGGCTTCTCCGGTTCCTGCCTGTTCTATGATAGCTTCCTTACCGACGTCACTACCAATGAGCGTATGGACGATGTTTCCTCCTGGGGCTACGCCATGGGCTACATCGGCGGCAGCACGATCCCGTTCGTAATCTCAATCGCCGTACTGCTGGTGCTGGATTATTCGCCCGCAGCCATGGCGTTCAGCGTGCTTATAGTCAGCGCGTGGTGGCTCGTGTTCTCGATCCCAATGCTCAAAAATGTCACGCACGAGCACTACGTGGAACGCCCCGATAAGATCTCCGTAAGCCTTATCTTCAAACGCGTACTGGCAACGTTAAAGCGCATTTGCTCCAGCAAAGGGCTGCTGCTGTTCATACTCGCTTACTTTTTCTACATCGACGGCGTAGATACCATCATTTCGATCTCCACTGCCTACGGCACTATACTCGGGCTTGGCGCCACCGGCATGATACTGGCGCTGCTGGTTACGCAGCTGGTCGCCATGCCCTGTTCCATATTCTTTGCCAAGATCGCCGACAGGTTCTCCGCCCGCAAGGCGCTTATCGGCGCGGTCGCAATTTACTTTCTGGTCACAATGCTGGGCTTCTATATGGGTCACAGCATGGAACCGTCTCAGGACGCTTACGAAGGGATATTCGACAACGTAGTCCAGACCGTCGAGATACCAGAGAATTACAAGGACGATGCCGCCGATTTCATAGCCCAGTGGAAGACCGAGTACAAGTCCGACGAGCCTGACATGGAAAAGCTCGCCGCCTTGACGATAGTTCCGCTTGAAGGCGACGAACAGCGTGCTGCGCTTTTGAAAGACGAGTTGAACGCCGCACTGTCCGCAGAGATGAGCCTGCAGACCGATAAGATAGAGGCGTTCCGAAGCGCCATAGGTTTCTCCACTGTCCTCTTCTGGATCATGGCCATAATGGTAGGTACGGTACAGGGCGGCATCCAGGCGGTCAGCCGCTCCTATTACGGCAAGCTCATACCCAAGGAGCGCTCCAACGAATACTACGGGTTCTTCGATATTTTCGGCAAATTCGCCAGCTTCCTGGGCCCTGTCATTTACTCCGTAATGGCTCAGATCACGGGCCGTTCCAGCGTGGGCGTACTGGGTCTTGCCATACTGTTCATCGCCGGTCTGGTACTGCTCGTGGTATCCAAAAAGCACCTGGAAGTTCTTGAGAAACAGGCTTCCGCGAACTGATGCGCGTTTAGTTAAACAGCGCGGGCACCAAACGGTGTCCGCGCTGTGTTTATCTTCCTATCTGCCTTTCCAGCTCCCTGAGCTCTGAGGGGGACAGGTTGCGCCATTGCCCCAGTTTCAGGTTGCCCAGCCTAAGGTGCATTATTCTAATCCTTCGCAAGCTTCTGACACGGTACCCCAGCGCCTCGCACATGCGTCGTATCTGCCGGTTAAGCCCCTGGGTCAGTATGATGTTGAACGCTTTCTCGCCCTTTTTCACCAGGCGGCAGGGCAGAGTCTTGGTGCCCAGTATCTCAACGCCACTTTCCATTTTTCGGATAAAATCGAGCGTGACAGGCTTGTCCACTACCACTTCGTATTCCTTCTCGTGACGTTCTGACGCCCTGAGTATCCTGTTTACGATATCGCCGTCATTGGTGAGCAGCAGCAGGCCTTCGCTGTCTTTGTCCAGTCTGCCGACGGGATAAATGCGGTCGTCATGATCGATAAACCTGACCACGTTGTTCTCTTCGTTCGGGTCGGCGGTGCACACGATGCCTACCGGCTTGTTGAGCATTATGTATTTATGCTTTCCCGTAGGCTTGATGTTCTCGCCTTCCACAGTGACCTTCATGCCCGGAAACACTTTGTCCCCCAGCTGCGCCGTTATCCCGTCTATTTTGACCTGCCCGTCCTTTATGAGCCGGTCGGCTTCCCGACGCGAGCATCTGCCCGCGTCTGACAGGTATTTGTTTATCCTTACTCCGTTGTCTTCCTGGAAACTCATGTTCGACCTCTCCGTTTGTGTTGTATCGTTATTCTATCACAAATCATCCCATTTGTAAGCGCAGTTTTGTAAAGCCTTGTTTACAGGCTTGAAATAATAACATCCGGATGATATAATTTATTGATACTGGAGGGTTATCACCTATGACACGACTTGAAATGGTTGAGAAAATACGCGAAAAAACCGGCGTCACCTACGACGTAGCCCGTGAGGCGCTGGAAAAAAACGACTGGGACATGCTGGAAGCGCTTATCTCCATACAGAAAAACAGCGGCACGTATACCACGGTAAACGCTGCCGAAGAAACTCATCAGACCCGCATAAACCACAAGACCACCGTTTCCGGTCTGGGCGACAAGCTGCGTTCCGCCGTCAAATGGGTCATCTCTCTGATAAACAAGGGAGAACGCACGCGTATAGAGATCTCTTACCGCGACGAGCCACTTACTGACATTTCCGCGACTGCCGCCGTGCTGCTTCTGCTTGTGGCCTGGTATGTACCCGTGGGTCTTTTCCTGCTGGGTCTGTTCACAGGGCACAAGTTCCGCATATCCGCTTCTTCCCCCACCGGTATACTTATAAACAACCTGTCTGACAAAGCCAGCGAAAAAGCCGAAGAGATCAAGGTCCAGATGCATGAGGAATAGTTTATGAAGATCTACAATACCATGACCCGCAAAAAAGAAGAATTTGTCCCCCTGACGCCCGGCAAGGTAGGCATCTACGCCTGCGGTCCCACCGTGTACAACTTCTTCCATATAGGCAACGCCCGTCCCTTTATAGTGTTCGACGTGCTCAGGCGTTTTTTGCGCTCACAGGGTTATCAGGTCACTTTCGTTCAGAACTTTACGGACATCGACGACAAGCTCATCCGCAGGGCTGCTGAGGAAGGCACCACCGTGCCCGAGATCGCCGAGAAATATATTAAAGAGTATTTTACAGACGCAGAAGGCCTCGGCATCGAGAAGGCGGACGTGCATCCCCGTGCCACAAAGCATATCGGCGAGATCATCGCCATGATAAAAAAACTGGAAGCCAAGGGCTACGCCTACAGGGCTGACAACGGCGATGTGTATTTTGACACCCAGGCATACTCCTCATACGGCCGCCTGTCTGGACAGAATCTGGACGAAAGGGAGGCGGGCGCCCGCATAGAAGTGGACGACGTAAAACGGCATCCCTACGACTTCGCCCTCTGGAAAGCTCAGAAGCCAGGCGAGCCCGCATGGAACAGTCCCTGGGGCATGGGCCGTCCCGGCTGGCACATAGAGTGCTCCGCCATGAGCACCAAGTATCTGGGCGAGACCTTCGACATACACTGCGGCGGTGTGGACCTTATCTTCCCTCACCACGAAAACGAGATCGCCCAGAGCGAATGCGCAACCGGCAAGCCCTTCGCCCGCTATTGGATGCACAACGGGCACATCAACGTTGACAACCGCAAGATGAGCAAATCTCTGGGCAACTTCCTGCTGGTAAGGGATATCTCAAAGGAATTTGACCTGGAAGTGGTGCGCATGTTCATGCTCTCCGCCCACTACAGGAGCCCCATAAACTACTCCCACGACCTGCTTCTGCAGGCACAGGCTTCTTTGGACAGGCTGTACACTGCCCGGAATTCCGCGCTGTTCGCGCTTGATCACGCCGAAGACAGACCTCTGAACGAAGCCGAGAACGAATTCCTGAAACGCTGCGACACCGCCGTAGCCGCATTTGACGAGGCTATGAACGACGACCTGAATACCGCAGACGCGATAGGCGCGATATTCGACTTCGTGCGCGAGCTCAACGTCATATCTTCCGCCAAAGCGCCCGCGAAAGCCGCACTTTCCAAAGGAGTCGATACCTTAAAGCGCATGACGGACGTGCTGGGCCTGCTCTCAAAGGAAGCCGACATTGCGCCCGAAGCGGTAAAGCAGCTGGTTGAAGCCCGCACTCAGGCCAAGAAAAACAAGGACTTTGCCCTTGCCGACAGCCTGAGACAGCAGGTGCTCGATCTGGGATATGTCATAGAAGACACTCCCAGCGGCGCAAAGATAAAGAAAGCATAAGAAAAAGCGGGGGCCGTCCCCCGCTTTTTTATTGTCTCTATTCGAACATCTCCAGCATAACTCCGCCGGGCATCTGCAGCGTATCTATCCTGCCAAGTATGTATTCAGGCGAGAATCCCCTCAGCACGTTCAGATCGCTCATAAGCAGCGCGCTCTCCCAGCTGCCGTCCGCATGAATGTAGCAAAGGCAGATGTGGTAATCGTACATGAGCCATACGATCATGCCGTTGCCGGTCTCTATGCCCATGTTGCCGCCCTGCTGTGTCAGAACGTAGGAAAGCTCGGCGTACTCTTTGCTGAATTGGCTGTTGATAAACATTGCCACCACTGCCAGCGCACACGCATCGTCAGAGGCGAAGGAATCCAGCGCCTCCGCCTGCTCGGCGGTCAGGGTGATAAGGGCGCCGCCTCTGATCTGGTAGGCGTCCAGCTTGGAAACGTCCCAGTAAGGGGCTGAATAGCCGATCTCGTTTTGTACGGCAGTGTCCACCATCATCTGTACGGTCTCGATGGCGAAAGCCTTAAGCTGCTCATTGGAAACTTGAGCTTGCGCGAACGCTGTCAGCATGCACAGGCAAATCAGCACACATATCAGTTTTTTCATATATTCCTCCCGTCTTTGGCGTTTCTCAGGTCTTTGTTCCAGCACGGATAGCCAAATTGAAGTATACTCTCACACGTCTTTTATCGCAAGCGATATCCCTCAAATCAGTATCGATTAACATTTATTTAACGCAATTCATGTCATAAAAATGCTTCCCCATTCATTCGAATGGGGAAGCACAAACTCGGTGTTTTACAGCTGGGGGCCGGCGGGAACCAGCGCCTTGCCGGCTTCGTTGCCTTCGTACTTGGCGAAGTTCTTGATGAAGCGGCCTGCCAGGTCCTTGGCCTTCTCGTCCCACTGGGAAGGATCGGCGTAAGTGTCCCTGGGATCCAGTATGCCAGTGTCCACGCCCTTGAGCTGGGTGGGTACCTCAAAGTTGAAGTACGGGATCTTCTTGGTAGGCGCGTCGAGGATGTCGCCGTTAAGGATGGCGTCGATGATGCCGCGGGTAGCCTTGATGGAGATGCGCTTGCCGGTGCCGTTCCAGCCGGTGTTGACCAGATAGGCCTTCGCGCCGCACTTTTCCATTTTCTTGACCAGTTCTTCGGCGTACTTGGTGGGATGCAGCTCAAGGAAGGCCTGACCGAAGCAGGCGGAGAAAGTGGGGGTGGGTTCGGTGA
>JAEEGL013861194.1_pt1 | contig 40785 bp, 36 predicted proteins | sample 9134231 | NCBI WGS metagenome assembly JAEEGL01 (sample SAMN16246548, study PRJNA631951) | gut metagenome | biome: gut microbiome; feature: rumen; material: fiber-attached | host: Bos | place: Iran: Karaj | collected 2018-10
GCCAAAGATGTGAAGTGAGGGACGGCATATGGAATTGATCACCAAGGCAGATAACTTCGAAGAGTATCTCGAGGTCAGCGAATATATCAATCACAATAACGTTAAGGTCATCATCGTGATGAACTACCTGATGGAGAGAATCTTCAAGGACATGAACGATGGCGAGAAGATGGGCTATCTTGATCCGGAGATCGAGTTCGCATCCCGCGCTTTTGAGTTCGTCAGAGACGAGATCTCCCACAGTAACGATACCGGCCGAAAAGAACTATGCCTTAGAGCTTCGGATGTCCTCGACAAGAGAACGGGACTCTGCTTCGGAAAGTCCCATCTGCTCTGCGCACTCCTCCGTGCGGCAGGAATTCCGGCAGGACTCTGCTACCAGTATCTCCGCCTGGATGATAATGACGATAACTCGCCCCTGATCCTTCACGGGCTGAATGCTGTATACTTTGCCTCGATCGGCCGCTGGGTCCGCCTCGATGCCAGAGGAAATAAAGAAGGTGTCGATGCGCAGTTCTCCATCGAAGAGGAGAAGCTCGCCTTCCAGGTACGCCCGGGTCTCGGCGAGACGGATCTTCCGTTTATCTTCCCGCGTCCGGATCACGGCGTGATCGGAGTACTCAAGCAGTACGAGACGGTACAGGACGCAATGGCGAACCTGCCGACAAAGATCGCGGGTTCGTGCTGACGGATTATTCCAACGACGGCAAGTACATGCGATAAAGAAATAGTATCAGTGCTTTTGCCATAAAATCATGGAAACACTTGACGTAGGGCGGGTGAAGATGGTATTATTTCATTCGCTGATTAAGTAAATGGCGCCATAGCCAAGTGGTAAGGCAGAGGTCTGCAAAACCTTTATCCCCGGTTCAAATCCGGGTGGTGCCTCCAAATCAAAGGAGTTATCGGAAGATGACTCCTTTTTTTTATCTTTTCAGGTGACAGAAAAGTTAGTGGACAGAAATCCGGCCTGTGCTAGAATACAGGCGCAGTTACGGAAGCATCAAGAACAGAAAGAGTGAAAAAGATGGCAAACAAGAGATTAATAAGAACAATAAGTACAATACTTCTTATCGCAGTCGTCCTAAGCGGATGCTCGGAAAAGAAGAAAAATACTGACGGACAAAAAGCGGTGACGGGCCCGACGGCCGAGTCTGTGACTTCATCCGAGACCAGCGGGACTCCGACGCCGACACCTACACCGAAGCCGACGGATACCCCGACTCCGACACCCGCGCCGAAGATCGAGAACATCAGCAACAACGAGGAAGGTCACTACACTTTCCAGAGACATGTATTTGGCAGTGCCTATCTTGAGGAGTTCGGTGAGAAATACAGAGACGCGATGTATTCTTTCTGCGATGCGGTCTATAACGGAGAGGATACATTTGACTGTCCGGACGAGGATATGTACGGCTGGTGCATCGGCCGTTTTTCGATGTTCTTCTGTCCGCTCGCAAGCGCCTACGTTGCGAAGTATTCGCCCGACGGCGGTCCGAGCTATAAGGACGGAAAAGGCTACATCTACTACACGATCCCGAAGGACGAGTTCATGAAGAAGGAAAAGGAATTCGAAGAGCAGATCGTCCGGATCATCAACGACTGTGTCAGTGATGATTATACTGATTTTGAAAAAACACTCGCACTCTATGAGTATATGTGCAAGAACTATACCTATGACTATGATATGTACGAGCATATGAATGAGCGGACGGATGAACAGACCGGCTACCGATGCCTCGTTGAGAAGCATGGTATCTGCTGCGAGGTTGCGGCACTCTATAACTTCCTCCTTCTGCAGGTAGGCGTAGATTCGGAAGAGATGGGCGGTTTCGGAACCAGTGAAGGCCACTCGTGGGTATACGTCACGATCGATGGAAAGTCCTATCACATCGATGCTACCTGGGGACAGACTTGTGATAAGGTCCGCCTCGACTATTTCATGATGACTGATAAGATCCGTGAAGACCGTGATGACTTTAAGACTACATCCCTCTCCATCGGCGCCCAGGGCGACCAGAGCAGAAAGTATCACAAGTTCTCCTCCACGGATGAGAAGTACCAGCCGCTGTGGGATAAGCTCTACGTCGGTATGGACAGAGAAACCCAGGAGATCGTCTACGAAGATTACGATGGAAACATCGGCAGGTTCTACTACGGATCCGATGCGGCAGAAGAAGACCGGCCGGAGGTGTCACAGGAGACAGAGAAGGCTGCTTGACCTCAGTAATCCGGAAAACGAAGCTCCTGCCGAAATCCGGCAGGAGCTTTTTCTTTTTCGGGGAAAAAGTGTAAAATACACATTATGCATGTATACTTTCATTTATTTGGACTGAATATTCCGGCGTACGGTACCATGATCGCAACCGGCGTGCTACTTGCCAATCTCATCGCGTACTTCCTGATCAAGCGTGACGGGAAGACTTTTGATGACCTGCTCCTCGTCGAAGCATATGCGATCCTCGGTGGCTTTGTCGGTGCGAAACTCCTCTATATCCTGGTCTCCATTCCCTCTATCGACTTCCGCAGACTGGGGGATCTTTCGTATGTCAATGACCTGATCCGCGGAGGCTTTGTTTTCTATGGCGGACTGATCGGAGGCGTGCTGGGTATCCTTATCGGAAAGAAGATTCACCATTATGATGTCGCTTACTTCGCAAAGAGGATCGTCTTTCTGGTCCCGTTCTGTCACGCATTTGGCCGGATCGGATGCTTCATGGCAGGATGCTGCTATGGTGTCGAGTATCACGGCCCATGTCATGTCGTTTTTCCTGAGGATTCTTTTGCGATCCCGGGAGTTCCGCTGTTTCCGATTCAAATGGTAGAGGCAATCAGCCTGTTTCTGATATCTCTTCTTCTTTTTATCCTGATGGTCAAATTCCATTCCCGTTTCACGGTGGAAATCTATATTGCCGTCTATGCCTGTCTCAGATTTGTTCTCGAGAAATACCGCTTCGACGCAGACAGAGGAATCTACTTCGGGCTTTCGACATCGCAGTGGATCAGCATCCTGCTTCTTACCGGCGCTGTTGTCTCGGTTATTGTGCGAAAGAGAAGACTTGCATCCGTTCCTGCGGTGGAGCCGGTTAAAGAAGCGGATAATGAAGAGCCGAAGGAAGAAGACCCTGCTTAAGTGATTCCCGAAAAAAGAAGACTGTCCGCGAGGTATTGGAAAGACGGACAGCCAAGGGATTGTGTTGGGTGATCGAGGAGGTGTGCATTCCTCTTTCATCCTTATTATCTTTCGTGAAACATAAATGAACTTTAAATTCAAAAATTGCTCATAAAGTGTCAACATTCATTTCCTAAACTAAAAGCATAGATTCAAGGGGAAACAAGGAGGGCGACACTATGACGAATGCTCCAGGAGATCCTAGAACTGTTATCAGAAACGATATTACGGGCGAGCCACTGGCAAAGATGGTGGTCCCGGAGGGATGGGAGGCGCACGGCCTTATCCTGAATCTTTTTCAGGGGATCGATAAGCCGTTCGTGGCACAGGTCCTGGCGAAGTCAAAGGACGGAAGTTCTTCGATCCTGATCCGGACAGGCGAGATGTTCCTGGATGTGCTCGAGCACTTCGACCGCCTGATGGGCTCGGATAAGTTCGTCGACGGTAAGATGCAAAAAGCACTTCCTCTCGTGATGGCCAGACAGATCCCTTTTTCGAATTATCTCAATGCTTTTCTAGCGAGAAACTTAAAGGGTGCACCGCTCGAGGCGGTTGCTGACGCGACGCTTCCGAGTGTGGCCGGACTTCACCCGGAACTGGTAAGGCAGCAGCTTCAGGCGAAGTTTGATTTCCAGAAATCGTGGGATATGTCCTATGTCAATCCGATCTCGGAGCCTTTTCTCCTTTCGACGAACCAGGCGTCGCTTCTGCGGAAATACAGAAGCGGCGGCAGGATCATCATGCTCGGCATGGACCTGACCTCGATGGAGTGGGAGCAGAGAATGACTCAGAATGCCGTGGCATACGGTATGGTGGGAGTCCTTGCAATGGTAAGAAAATGCAGAGGCCACTATGTTGTCTGGGGAAGTGAAAACATCTATTTCTGCAGTACAGATGATGCCCATGAAAATGAGGCTGCAGCCGCCTTTATGAAAATGGTATCTACATTCACGTTCGATAACTCGGTCTATAAGATGAAGTTTCAGAAAGCGGAGGAGTTCAACCAGAAGGAACTGGCGAAGAACCAGATGTATCAGGCACAGATACAGGCAAATCAGGAACAGCTCCGCATTAACCAGGCGAGACTCCAGCAGACACTTGCCGATAACAGCCGTGCAATGAGTGACATGATCATGGATTCGTGGAACCAGAAGATGGCTTCGGATTCCCGCATCAGCCAGGCGAGAAGCGAGGCGATCCGCGGAGTAAACACCTATGTCCGTACCGACGGCTCGACTGTAGAGCATTCGGTCGTATCCGACCATGTGTATCAGAACCAGTATGGCGACACCGTCGGCGTCAGCGGACCTGCGATCGACCCGAGCTACATCCCCGACTGGACGGAGATACAGAGGCAATAGTGCTTTTGCCGAAGAGCAAGTGTTTCTGCGCCCGAAAGATGTTATAATGCATAGGTAACATCGCATGGGAGGCGCAACATGGATTGCACTACGAAACTGTTTTCTGAGTTTAACGAGAGGATCTCGAAGATCTGCGAGGAGTTTGCCGACAAGGTGACCTCGAGTGAGGGTCCGACAGAAGCCGAGATGGCGGAGCACTTTAAGGAGTTCCGTCCGTATATTGAACAGAATTCCGAACCATTCTGGAAAGAACCGAAGGATTATCTCGACGGTAAGACCGGCGAGGAATTCATCGGCGCGATGGACATGGAGACTGCGCTCGCGGCCTTTGACGAGGCGGCGATGCTGATCGATGATGAAGCGACACCGTATCCGCTGGTCGATAGGCTGAAGAGCTTCGGCGATCCGGCATGTGAGCGTCTTCTGAAGATGGTGCTGGATGCATCGTGGCAGCCGGCGGAAGGCGAGGACGAGAATGAGTTCTTCGTGAAGTTCCAGCCCTGCGTATCCGCGATCCGTTTCTTCGGCGCAGCTCAGTACGAGCCGGCGATGGAGCCGGTGCTCGAGCGCTTCTGCAGTTTCTCCAGCACACAGGAATATATTGCCGACTCCGTCAAGGTCATGATGCTCGGCCTCGGCGAGAAATCCGTTCCGGTGCTTACCGACTTCATGCTGAACCGTTCCGATGAAGAGGTGACGGGACCTTACGAGGACATGATGATCATGCTGACCCACGTCGGCATTAAGAGTCCGCAGAACGAGATCTACCAGGCACTTCGCGCCGGCTTCCGCCGCATGAAGAACAAGGTCATCGCGGTCATCTGTATCGGTGACTACGGCGATCCGCGTGGTATCGCACTTCTCAAGGGCTACCTCGACAGAACGACACATACCATCGACAGAGAGACCTTCTACGAGGCACTCTCCGCGATCCGTCGTCTCGGCGGCGAGATCAACGATATCCAGGATCCGTTCCACGATTTCACGAACAAAGTTCCGAAGAAGGATCAGGAGAAGAAGTAATGGAATTCCGCCCGTGCATCGATATCCATAACGGGAAAGTCAAGCAGATCGTCGGCGGCACGCTCAGTGATTCCGGCGCGAAGGAGAACTTCGTGTCCGAGCGCGGTGCCGGATATTTTGCGGAGTACTACCGGGATCTCGGGATCACCGGCGGACATATCATCATGCTCAATAAGGCGGGCACCCCGGAGTATGAGGCGTCACGGGCAGCGGCGATGGAGGCTCTGTCTGCCTACCCCGGAGGACTTCAGGTCGGAGGCGGCATCAATGCGGAGAATGCGGGTGCTTTTATAGAAGCGGGCGCGAGCCACGTCATCGTGACCTCGTATGTTTTTTCTGACGGGAAGATCAACTATGAAAATCTGTCTGCCCTCGTTTCGGCAGTCGGCCGTGAGCACGTGGTGCTCGACTTAAGCTGCCGGAAGAAAGGCGACGACTACTATATCGTTACCGACCGCTGGCAGAAGTTTACAAGGACGAAGCTGACGGCGTCTCTTCTTAAGAAACTCGAAAAGCACTGCTCCGAGTATCTCATTCACGCGGTTGACGTGGAGGGCAAGGCCGCGGGCCCGGATGAAGCGCTGTTCTCGATCTTCGGAGAGTACGCGGACAGCGAGGGTGTTGAAGCTCTTCCGGTAACCTATGCCGGCGGCATCCATTCCTATGACGATATCCGCGCCCTGAAGAAGGTGTCCGGCGGACGCGTCAATATTACTGTCGGTTCCGCGCTTGACCTGTTCGGCGGCAAGCTTTCCTGCGAAGAGATCCTCAAGATCATTCGTGAGTAAGAATCTAATTGATTTAAGATGAAACAACAAAAAAGCCGTCTCGCTTGAGACGGCTTTTGATTTGGAGCGGGATACGAGATTCGAACTCGCGACTTTCACCTTGGCAAGGTGACACTCTACCACTGAGTTAATCCCGCGTTTGAGGTCAACGTGAATATTATATGCGCGGCATAAGGTTATGTCAACACCTTTTTTCAATGAATTCGCACTTTCCGTAACTCCGCCGATCCGACGCGAAAAGCACTGTTCTGCAAGCCCCGCGCGCCGCCGGCATCCCTAATTATCAAGAAACTCATATTGACAATAAAGTATATAAGGAATATATTTTGAATGTAAAATAGTTTGAAAGGCAAAGTAATTTTTATGAGCAATACAAATTCATCCACTGAACTTCTAAATGGTTTCGGCCGGGTGATTGGTATCGGCAGTTATCTGCCTGAGAAAATTATGACGAACGACGATCTGGCCAAGATCGTAGAGACGAACGACGAATGGATCACTGAGCGCACCGGTATCAAGGAGCGCCACATCTCCGATCCGGAGAAGGATACTTCCGAGAGCATGGCGATCGAGGCAGCGAAGAGAGCGGTTGCCGATTCTGGCATCGATCCGAAGGAGATCGGACTGGTCATCGTCGCATCCACAACACCGAATGTGCTTTTCCCGGTACTCAGCGCAAGCGTACAGGCAGCCGTAGACGCGGACAATGCCATGTGCTTCGACATGAACGCAGCCTGCCCGGGATTTCTGACGGCTTTTGTCACGGCACAGAACTATATCCGTTCCGGCATGGTGAAGACCGCGCTGGTCATTGGTACAGAAAACCTCACTAACTACGTGGATTTCACTGATCGCGGAACCTGCATCCTCTTTGGCGACGGTGCAGGCGCCTGCGTGATCACAGCAGATGAATCCCTGCAGTACGAAGCGGTCATGCGCGCGGCCGGAAAGCGTGGCGAATGCATGCACTGCGAATCCTATATGCAAAAAGGTAAAGAGAAGACACCGGAGTTCCTTAAGTCCAACTACATCATGATGGACGGACAGACGGTGTTTAAGTTTGCCGTTACGGAAGTGCCGAGAGTCATCGAGGATCTCCTCAAGAAAACCGGCACGAACCCTGATGATATCGACTACTTCATCCTTCATCAGGCAAACCGCCGCATCATCGAATCCGTAGCGAAGCGTTTAAAGCAACCGATCGAAAAGTTCCCGATGAACATCGAGAAGACCGGCAACACTTCATCCGCGAGTATCCCGATCCTCTTCGACGAAATGAAGAAGCAGGGACTGATCGGCGAAGGAAAGAAAAAGATCGTCATGTCCAGCTTCGGCGCAGGCCTTCTGTGGGGCGCCGTCCAGACAGAAATTTAAAGGAGAAGAATCATGAAAACGAGACTCACTGAACTTCTGAATATTGAGTACCCGATCATCCAGGGCGGTATGGCCTGGGTCGCGGATTTCCATCTGGCGGCAGCGGTAAGTAATGCCGGCGGACTTGGAATCATCGGTTCCGGCGGAGCTGACGCGGAGTGGGTAAGAAACCAGGTCAAGTCCTGCCGTGAACTCACAGATAAGCCGTTCGGCGTAAACGTTATGCTCATGAATCCGCACGCTCCGGAGATCGCGGATGTCCTCGCGGAAGAAAAGGTCGCAGTTATCACAACAGGCGCGGGTTCCCCGGAAAGATATCTGAAGAAGTGGCAGGAAGCCGGCATCAAGATCATCCCGGTAGTTGCTTCCGTAGGTCTTGCCAAGAGAATGGAAAAGCTCGGTGTAGACGCAGTTGTTGCCGAGGGAACAGAGTCCGGCGGACACATCGGCGAACTGACCACAATGACATTGGTTCCGCAGGTCGTTGACGCACTCTCCATTCCGGTCATCGCCGCAGGCGGTATCGCAGACGGCAGAGGAATCGCGGCAGCTTTCATGCTCGGTGCCGAGGGCGTTCAGTGCGGCACATGCTTCATCCCCTGCGATGAGACAAACATTCATCAGAACTACAAGGATCTGGTCCTTAAGGCCAGTGATATCGATACCAAGGTCACGGGAAGATCGACCGGTCATCCGGTAAGAACGATCAGAAACCAGCTGACCAAGCTCTATCTGAAGATGGAAGCAGACGGAGCGACACTTGACGAACTTGAGCAGCTCTCGCTCGGTTCTTTGCGAAAAGCAGTACTCGACGGTGATAAGGACATGGGTTCCTTCATGGCAGGTCAGATCTCCGGTCTTCTCAAAGAGCAGATGACCGTAAAGGACAGAATGGTCTCCATGATGGACCAGGCAGAAGCACTTTTAGGAGGTAAGAAATAATGAAGATCGCATTTATGTACCCGGGCCAGGGCGCCCAGAAAAACGGAATGATGCAGGATTTCTACGAGCAGATCGGATCCGCTCGTGACCTTTTCAATAAGGCAAGTAAGATCAGCGGATACGACATCCCGGATCTCTGCTTCAACGAAAAAGAAGAACTGAACCAGACCAAGTACACACAGGTCTGCCTCCTTACCGCATGTATGGCGGCAACCGAGACTCTCCGCGAAGAAGGCATCGAACCTGACGCGACATGCGGACTTTCCCTCGGTGAATACACGGCACTTGTTGCTTCCGGCGCGATGTCTTTTGAAGACGCGATCAAGCTCGTTACCGAAAGAGGTAAGATCATGGAAGAAGCGGCTCCGGATATCGGCGGCATGAGCGCGGTCATCGGCATGTGCGAAGAAGATCTCCGCGCCGCGATCGACGGTATCGAGGGTGTATATGTAGCAAACTTCAACTGCCCGGGCCAGATCGTTATCACCGGTTATAAGGAAGCAGTTGAGAAGGCCGGCGAAGTCCTGAAAGAAAAGGGCGCAAAGAGAGTTATCCCGCTGAAGTGCAGTGGTCCGTTCCACTCTCCGATCATGGAGCCGGCAGGAAGAAAGCTTCGTTCCATCATCGACGAAGTCGAGTTCTCCGATCTGAAAGTTCCGTACGCGGCTAACCTCACAGGTGACCTCGTCAACGATTCCAAAGAGATCCCGGATCTCCTCGAAAAGCAGGTCAGCGGATCCGTTCGTATGCAGCAGGATATCGAAGCTCTGGCAAAATCCGGCGTAGATACATTTATCGAGATCGGTCCGGGTAAGACCATCTCCGGTTTTGAAAAGAAGACACTGTCTGATGTTGAGATCCTCAACGTCGAGACACTCGAAGATGTAAAGGCAGTAGCCGCACGCATCAAGGAAAAGGCGGAGGAACAGGCATGAGCAAGACTGCGATCGTAACCGGCGGCTCCCGCGGCATCGGCCGCGCGACAGCCATTGAGCTCAGCAAAATGGGCATGAACGTTGCCGTCATCTACTGCGGCAACCAGGCAAAAGCAGAAGAGACCGTTGCTTCCTGCAAGGAAAACGGTGTGGACGCTATCGCTCTTAAGTGCGATGTAAAAGTAAAAGATGAAGTAGAAGCGACTGTCGCGAAAGTGCAGGAAACCTTCGGTTCCGTAGATGTTCTCGTAAACAACGCGGGCGTCACCAAGGACGGACTTCTCCTTCGAATGAGCGAAGAGGATTTCGATACGGTCATCGATACCAACCTTAAGGGTTGCTTCCTCTTCAGCAAGACCTGCGCGTCGATCATGATGAAGCAGAGATCCGGTAAGATCATCAACATTGCTTCGATCGTCGGTCTGCAGGGCAACGCCGGCCAGGCAAACTACGCAGCGTCAAAGGCCGGTATCATCGGCTTTACCAAGTCTCTGGCAAAAGAACTCGGATCCCGCGGCATCAACGTTAACGCCGTAGCTCCGGGCTTCGTTGAAACAGATATGACCGATGTTCTTTCCGACAAGGTCAAAGAAGCATTCCTCAATATGGTGCCCTTAAAACGCACCGCGAAGCCGGAAGACATCGCGAACGCGATCGGCTTCCTGGCTTCGGAAAAAGCAGACTATATCACCGGACAGGTGCTGACCGTAGACGGCGGCATGTGCATGTAATATCACGGCGCTTTTCGCGCTGACTTAAACAAAGGAAGGTAAGAAAACATGAGAAGAGTTGTAGTAACCGGAATGGGCGCGGTCACACCGCTGGGCAACACAGTTGAAGAATTCTGGGCGAATATCAAGGCCGGAAAAGTCGGCATCGGACCGATCACAAAGTTCGACACGACCGAGTACAGAGCCAAGGTCGCAGGTGAGGTCAAGGACTTCAAAGCCGACGAATACATGGATTTCAAGACCGCAAAGAGAATGGAACCTTTCTCTCAGTACGCGGCGGCTGCAGCTCTCATGGCTGTGAAAGATTCCGGCGTGGAGATCGAAAAGGAAGACGCTTACCGTTGCGGCGTTATCGTCGGATGTGGCGTTGGTTCCATGCAGGCAACAGAGCGTGAGCACAAGCGCCTTTTGGACTTCGGCCCGAACAAGATCGGACCTCTCTACATCCCGCTCATGATCTCCAACATGGCTGCAGGTAACATCGCGATCGTTACCGGCTTTAAGGGTAAGAACATCGATGTCGTAACAGCTTGTGCTTCCGGCACGAACTCTATCGGTGAGGCTTTCCGCTCGATCCAGAATAATGAAGCGGACGTTATCCTCGCAGGTGGTACCGAAGCCGCGATCTGCCCGATGGGCGTTGCCGGTTTCTGTGCGCTGAAAGCACTTTCCTTCAGCGAAGATCCGATGAAGGCTTCGATCCCGTTCGATAAGAACCGTGACGGTTTCGTTCTCGGCGAGGGTGCCGGCGTTATCGTTCTCGAAGAGTATGAGCACGCAAAGGCCCGTGGCGCGAAGATCTACGCAGAGATGGTCGGATACGGCGCAACCTGCGATGCTTACCACATCACTTCTCCGGAAGAGTCCGGTATCGGCGCTGCTCACGCAATGATGGCAGCAATCAAGGATGCCGGCATCGAGCCGTCTGAACTTGACTATATCAATGCTCACGGTACATCCACTCACCACAACGACCTTTTCGAGACCCGTGCGATCAAGATGGCGCTCGGAGATGCTGCGAAGGACGTGAAGATCAACTCCACGAAGTCCATGACCGGACACCTTCTCGGTGCAGCCGGTGCGATCGAGGCAATCGTTCTTGCCAAGTCCGTTGAGGAAGGCTTTATCCACCAGACCATGGGCTCTTCCGAGACAGAAGAAGAGATGGATCTCAACTATTGCTTTGGCACTTCCTACGAACAGGATGTAAAATATGCTATGAGCAACTCGCTCGGATTCGGCGGTCATAATGCTTCCATCATCATGAAGCATTTCGAAGAGTAAGAAGTACGCGCTCTGCGCGATTATGTGCGGATCCGCCGCACGCGAACAGTGAGGTATCTACTATGGCAAAAGCACTGACCACAAGACAGATCATGGATATTCTTCCGCATCGTTCCCCGTTCCTTCTGGTGGATGCGATCGAAGATTATAAAGAAGGTGAGTACGCGATCGGAAGAAAGTGCATCACCTACGATGAGCCGTATTTCCAGGGACACTTCCCGGAGATGCCGATTATGCCGGGTGTCCTTCAGGTCGAGGCTCTTGCCCAGACAGGTGCTGTTGCGATCCTCTGCAAGGAGGAGTTCAAAGGCCGCATCGCCGTATTTGCCGGAATCGACAAGTGCAAGTTCAAGCGTCCGGTCGTACCGGGTGACGTTCTGACCTTAAAGACCGAGATCACCGCGCTTCGCGGACCGGTCGGCATGGGTCACGGTGTGGCATCGGTAGGTGACGAAGTTGCCTGCGACTGCATCATCAAGTTCGCGATCCTTCCGGCCAAGGAAAATGCTTCGGAAGAAGAGTGCTGATCCTTCTTTGAGAAGGCGAAATATCAAATTCTATTTCTAACTCCCCTTATATATATATAATATGTATTATATAGAGAACGCGGAATCGAAAACGGTTTCGCGTTTTTTAGGCTTTTTCGCCTGATTTGCACTTTTTTAGGATTCTGATATCATATCGATAGAAAAAAGAAAGAGGTCGTGACACATGCCGGATCCGAGTTTGGAAAAACCGAAAATGAACCTGAAGGAGATGGGTTTCAAAAAATCGGTCATCCATATATGGACATACTATAAGTGGTGGATCATCATTCCGGTGATCGTCATCGCGATCATTATCTCTTTCGTAACCTCTTATCTGAAAGCAACGAAGAAGGCGTATCTGACGATCGCCTGCGTGAATGCCAGATATGAGTCCCACACGGTCTTTGATGAATACGCCGAGTCGATCGGACAGAAGTTCAGCGTCGACTGTACATACCACTATCCGACCAACGAAGATTCTCTTAATGTCACCCAGGACACTACGAACAGTATGCAGAAGCTGGCATCACTTCTGACCAGTGAAGTTGTTGATGTCATCGTTACCAATGCCCGCTCGATCAAGGATTTCGGAAAAGCAGGCGTACGTGACCTGAGAGAAGTGCTTTCGGAAGAACAGCTCAGCGAGCTGGAATCCCGCGGCATCATCTTCTATCTGGAACCCGAGGACGGAGAAAGGTACCCCGCCGCGATCAATATTACGGATATGGAGTTCTTCTATCCTGTCTATAACGGATCAGAAGAGAAGCATTATATTATGCTTTCGAATTTCTCCGATAAAAAAGAAGAAGAGAAACTTCTTCTCGAGTATCTCTTCTTCTCCGGGAAATAATCTCTTTTAGCGGATCAGTCTTCTTTACTGTCCTCCTCATCCTCTGATTCAGACTCATCATCGTCTTCATCTGAGTCTTCCTCATCGGAATCATCTTCCTCGTACTCGTCGTTATCGTCATCTTCATCATCGACGTCGTCGAGTTCGTCCGGTTCATATTCTTCCTCCTCATCCTCGTCGTCATCCGAAGGCTTCTGATCCGGATCGATGTACTCGATCAGGTCATCGTAGGACTGCTCGTAAGCTTCGCCGCCCTTGCCGATCTTGATCTTCTTCAGATCGAAGGCCTTATGCAGGAAGACCGAACAGATATAGACGCGGAGTGCCAGGTTGAAGAAAAGCTCACATCCTGCAACACCGTAGAAGATCTGCGGGAATGTGTTTACGAGCAGGGGAGTGAAGAGCCAGACGGCAAGAAGCAGGATCGTGGTCGGGATATGCTTGATACTGAGAAGGATCGAATTGATGATCGTATTCTTCAGTGAATTCTCAAAGATGGAAAGAAGAGCAAAGCCGTAAAGGAAAATCTGGATGAGCAGGAGCAGCATGACCCATACAGGATACTGAAGGAAAGACATGCTGTCCGGGACGAGATCCGAGAAATAGATCAGATACAGTTCATATCCGAAAAAACCACATCCGACAAGAACAATGATCCACAGGATCAGGCCTTTCTTGAAACTCGACTTAAACTCCTGGAAGTATGTGTGATAGACCATGGGATCTTCGCCGCTGATGATCTTAAGGCAAACACGGTACAGCGCGCAGAGGGAAGGACCGATGGTGATGATCGGAATGCATGTGAAAATAAAGAGGATATTAACCCAGAATATATTAAATAGATTCGTCAGAAAGCGCATTGCGGGGTTGTTATAGTTAAAAGTATTCTCGTTCATTATTTAAACCTCAAAAGGCAGATTTCATTCCTCGGGAATGTCCACACAAAGATTATACCAAGAAAGAAGATAAAACGAGACAACGAAACGTTTCGAGAAGAAAATAGCAAGAAACGTTATCAAATCGAAATACAATTCGCAAGAAATGTAAAGAAGAAAGTTGAAGCAATGGTTATTATGTACCTGTAGTTACAAGAATCGGGCGAAATTTTCGTCGGAAATCTACAAATATCAGGAGGACGATATGAAAAAAGTTATTGCAAGTATTCTTTGCTTCACAATGGCTGCTGGAATGTTTGCCGGCTGTAAGAAGTCTGATGACAAAAAAGAGTCTGAGACTTCTGGCAACGGTGGCGAGACAACTACTGCAGCTACAAGTGGTGATGACACAACCACTGAGGCTACAAGTGGTGATGACACAACCACTGAGTCAACAGGCGAGGAAACAACAACAGAAGTTACCACAGCTATTGAGAGCTACGGTACTGGTTCCATCGAGATCAACATGTTCGCGATGAGCCCTGAGGTTCCTGGCATGGTTAAGCGTTTCATGGCTGACAACCCGGACATGGCTTCCAAGTACAAGGTTACAGCTATGGTTTCTGCTAACACAGGCGGAGCTTATGTTACAAAGCTGAACGCTGCTCTGACAGCTGGTGGTGACGGTGCTCCGGACATCTACGTTGCAGAGGCTGACTACATTATGCCTTATACACAGGGTGATCTTTCTTCTCTGGCTGCTCCGTATTCTGACTTCATCGACGATGTTGATGGTAAGCTGAAGACAGCTGGTATCGCTCAGTACACAGTAGACCTCGGTACTAACCCGGATGGTAAGCTGGTTGCTCTTTGCTACCAGTGCACAGGTGGTGCTATGATCTACTCTGCTTCCATCGCTAAGGAAGTATTCGGTTCTGATGATCCGGCTGAGGTTAAGAAGGCTGTTGGTGGTGGATCCGGTAACTGGGATACATTCAAGCAGGCTGCTGCTAAGCTGAAGGAAAAGGGCTACGCTGTATGCGCTGACTTCGGTGACCTTTGGAACGTTTGTGAGAAGGCTGCTTCTACACCGTGGGTTGTTGACGGTAAGGTTAACATCGACCCGCAGAGAGATGCTTACATGGATCTCATTAAGGAAGCTTATGATAACAACTGGACCAACGAGACAGGTAACTGGAACGACGCTTGGTACGCTGCTATGAACGGTGAGTCCAAGGATCCTAAGACAAACGAAACACGTAAGGTATTCGCTTTCTTCGGACCTGCATGGCTGATCAACTACACAATGGGTGATCACTCCGCTAACACAAAGGGTGACTGGCGTGTATGCGAATCTCCGGTAGGCTTCTGGTGGGGCGGTTCCTGGCTCTGTGTAAACAAGAAGGGTATCCAGGATGCTGACAAGAAGATATTCCTTTCCAAGTTTGTTGAGTGGGTAACCCTTGATTGCTCTGATACGGGTCTTCAGTATCTGTGGGCTTCCGGTGCTATGAACGACAACGGCACAAAGGATACGGTTGCTTCCTCTACAGTACTTGCTAAGGTTAAGGGCGACATGGCTCTCCTCGGCGGTCAGGATGCATTCCCGATCTTCATCTCGGCTACAAGCTTCGCTTCTGCTAAGTGCAAGTGCCTCTATGATGATCAGTTGAACGGCGTATTCATGGATAATGCTGCTGACTATGCCCGTGGCAAGATCTCCAAGCAGGATGCCATCAACAACTTCAAGGATGCCTGCGCGGAGAAAGGAATCGAAATCTGATCTTATAAGTTAATGATATGAAGGTAACAGTTCTTTCGGAAAATACAAGTAAAAATGGATTTGAGACCGAGCACGGCCTGAGTCTGTATATCGAGACGCAGAAGCACAGGATCCTTTTTGATTTCGGTGCGAGCGATCTCTTTGTCCGTAATGCGGAAAAACTCGGGATCGATCTCGGTCTGGTGGATATTGCTTTTCTGTCGCACGGACATTATGACCATGGCGGCGGACTTCTGGCGTTTCTGGAAAGAAACGGAATCGCGAATGTGTACATGCATGAAGCGGTGTTCGAACCGCATTATAACGGCAATAATGCATATATCGGACTGGATCCGACGATTGACGGGCATCCGAGATATATCAAGGTGCGCGGAGATGTAGTCATCGATGACGAATTATCGTTTGTAGGGCTCGACAGACTGAAGAGAGCCGTTGATACGCACGGGCAGAAGGTAAAGCTCGGCCAGTATATGGAGAAAGAGCGGTATGTGCATGAGATGTATCTGAAGATCCATGAGGGTTACAAGGACTATCTTATCAGCGGATGCACACATAAGGGGATCATCAATCTTGTGTATGCTTTCCGGTTCCAGGCTTTTGTCGGCGGACTTCACACAATGAAGTACGATGAGATCTGGGATGAGGAGATCCTGGACGATATTGCGAAAGCGGTCCGCAATTCCTATGCGGACTATTATACCTGCCACTGCACCGGTAAAGAACAGTTCCTGTTTATCCAAAAAGAAGCCGGGGAGAAGATGAAAGAGATCTCCTGTGGCGAAACTGTATATATAGAATAAGAAATCAAATAAAAACTCTTGCATCTTTTCTTTTCTCTGATATCATGGGAATGTAGTTTTTATGCCCCTTTTCGGGGACGAAAGTAAAAGTAGGGCTGTCATTTCTTATCGGCAGCAGAAGGATGGTAGATTATGGATTCTCTTGATCTCTTGTACGGGATAGTCATTGTCGTGTTCTTCGCAATGATTATCGGGGTAGGCCTGTACTCAAGAAAAAACACCAAAGATGTTTCTTCTTTTGTACTCGGCGGCAGAAAAGTAGGCCCGTGGCTCACGGCGTTCTCCTTTGGCGCAACTTATTTTTCCGCAGTTATCTTTATCGGTTATGCAGGTAAGTTCGGATGGGACTTCGGTGTTTCAGCACTGTGGATCGGTCTGGGCAATGCTTTCATCGGTTCTCTCGCAGCCTGGGTCATCCTCGGTAAGAGATGCCGTATCATGACCAAGACATTAAATACAAACACGATGCCGGACTTCTTCGGCAAACGTTATAACTCGAAGGCTCTCCGTATTGCAGCGGCGCTGATCATCTTTGTATTCATGATCCCGTACTCCGCATCGGTATTTAACGGCCTTTCCTATCTCTTTACATCTGCACTTCGTCTTGACCGTATCAGCAACGGTTATGAGATCTGCATTATTGTAATGAGTGTTCTCGCTGCTACATACGTAATCCTCGGCGGTTACATGTCTACAGCAATCAACGACTTTATCCAGGGTATGATCATGATCGTCGGTATTGTGATGACGATCGTCTGCGTACTGAACTATCACGGCGGTCTGATGTCCTCCATGACAGAACTCTCCAAGGTACCGGCTGCAAACGGTTCTTCCTTCCAGGGTGTTTATTCTTCGCTTTTCGGACCTGAGCCTCTGAACCTCTTAGGTGTTGTTATTCTGACATCTCTCGGTACATGGGGTCTTCCGCAGATGGTTCAGAAGTTCTATTCCATCAAGGACGATAAGTCCGTTCATACAGCTACGGTCGTATCTACGATCTTCGCAGTTATCATTGCAGGCGGTTCCTACTTCATGGGTGGTTTCGCACGTATCTTTATTACAGATAGCAACATTGACAGCATCAAGACATCTTCCGGCGCACTGAATATGGATAAGATCATGCCGATCATCCTTGATCAGGCGATCCCGACACTTCTGATCGCGATCCTTGTCGTACTTGTACTGTCAGCTTCTATGTCCACTCTGACATCGCTGGTTCTGACATCCAGCTCTACGATCACACTGGACGTTCTTGCTGATAATGTCATCAAGAACATGACAGAGAAGAAGAAGGTCAGCATTATCCGTCTGCTCCTTGCTTTCTTCGTACTGGTATCTATGGCTCTTGCTATCTACTCTTACCGCTCCAATGATGTATACATCACCAAGCTGATGTCGATCTCCTGGGGTGCGATGGCCGGTTCCTTCCTTGCTCCGTTCCTCTACGGTCTCTTCTGGAAGGGCGTTACCAAGGCAGCTGTATGGGCTTCCTTCATCAGTGGCGTAGGCATCACGGTCTCCCATCTGATTCTGAGCAACGGCGCACTGTTCGGCCACAACTTCAAGTTCCCGACAGGCCTGCCGATCAACCTCGCATCTCCGATCAATGCAGGTGCTTTTGCCATGCTGTTCGGCCTGATCGTTGTTCCGGTCGTATCCTGGATCTCTCCGAAACTGGACAAGAAGGTTATCGATGAGGCTTTCAAGGATATGCCGAAGGATATCCCGGCGAGAATTGATGATATTAAAGAGTAAAACATGATACAATAGACGGGTGCTAATTCTAGTGAACACTAACTGAATATAAGTGAGGTAAGAAGAAGTGAAACAGATCATGTTAGGTAATGAAGCTGTTGCACGTGGCGCTTACGAGGCAGGAGTGAAGGTCGTTTCCTCCTATCCGGGCACCCCGAGCACAGAGATCACTGAGACGATCGCCACCTACGACCGCATCTACTGCGAGTGGGCGACGAATGAGAAGGTCGCATCCGAGGTTGCAATCGGTGCTTCCATCCGCGGCGCACGTGCGATGACATGCATGAAGCATGTTGGTATGAACGTAGCAGCCGACCCGATGTTTACTGCGGCATATGAAGGCGTAAACGGCGGTCTGGTATTCGTCGTAGCGGATGACCCGGGCATGCACAGTTCCCAGGATGAGCAGGACAGCAGAAACTACGGACGTGCTGCCAAGCTGATGATCCTCGAGCCTTCCGACAGCCAGGAGTGCAAGGATTTCGCAAAGAAGGCTTTCGAGCTCTCCGAGCGCTTCGATACACCGGTCATCCTCAGAATGCACACTCGTGTATCTCACTCTCGTTCTATTGTTGAGCTTTCTGATCCGGAAGACATTGTCGTCAAGCCGTATGAGAAGAATGTAAATAAGTATGTCATGATGCCGGCCATGGCCATCAAGCGTCATGTCGTTGTTGAGCAGAGAACACTCGATATTGCCAAGGCTTCCAACGAGGAGTTCCTCGGTATGGGCATTCACAAGATCGAGATGAATGATACCAAGCTCGGTATCATCACAGCAGGCGCTTCCTACCAGTATGTTAAGGAAGGTATTCCTACAGCTTCCGTTCTGAAACTCGGCTGCGTATGGCCGCTTCCGATGGATCTGATCCGCGATTTCGCTTCTAAGGTAGACCGCCTGGTTGTTGTCGAAGAACTCGATCCGTTCATGGAGACAGAGATCAAGGCTGCCGGTATCGCATGTGAAGGTAAAGACCTCTTTACTCTGCAGGGTGAATACAATGCAAGAATGATCCGTTCCGCTCTTTCTTCGGAAGCTCTTCCGGAAAAAGCACTGGACCTCGACAAGCTTCCGAAGGCTCCGGGCCGTCCGCCGCTTCTCTGTGCAGGATGTCCGCATAAGGGCATGTTCCTGGCTCTTAATAGAGCGAAAGTTCAGGTCATGGGCGATATCGGATGCTATACTCTCGGCACACTTCCGCCGACAGCTGCTATGGACGTTTCCGTCTGCATGGGTGCTTCGGTAGGTATGGCTCACGGTTTTGACAAGGCTTCTGATGGCGAAGACAGCAAGAAGACAGTCGCTGTTATCGGCGACTCCACATTCCTGCATTCCGGTATCACAAACCTGATTAATGCGGTATATAACCAGAGTGCGATCACAGTACTGATCCTTGATAACTCCATCACGGGTATGACCGGTCACCAGCAGAATCCTGCATCCGGTAAGAATATCCGCCTGCAGCCGGCTCCGGCCATTGACCTTGAGACTCTCTGCAGAAGTGTTGGTGTTACATCCGTAAGAACCGTTGATCCGGTGGATACTTATGAAGTTGAGAAGATCGTTAAGGAAGAGATTGCCAAGGATTGCGTTTCCGTTATCATCGTTCGCCGTCCGTGCGCTCTGATTCCGACAGGTAAGAAGCCGAAGGGTGTGTCCATCGTACTCGATGACGAGGCCTGCAAGAAGTGCGGCGCCTGCTCCCGTATCATGTGCCCGGCACTTGTAGCCGGATCTGACAAGAAGCCGGTCATCGATCCGGAAGCCTGCAATGCATGCGGTCTTTGCATCAATATGTGCAAGTTCAACGCGCTGAGCAAGAAGGAGGAGGCATAATATGGCAAAGGATATTTCAATCGTACTCGCCGGTGTCGGCGGACAGGGAACTCTTATTGCCGGTAAGCTTCTCGGCATTCTTGCCATGAAACAGGGCCTGGATATCAAAGTATCCGAGGTTCATGGCATGAGCCAGCGCGGCGGTTCCGTTATCACATATGTAAGAATGGGTGAGAAGGTCTATTCTCCTATCATCGAAGAAGGTATGGCGGATTATGTCCTTGCTTTCGAAGAAGTTGAGGCTGTCCGCTGGGCAAACCTCCTGAAGAAGGATGGTATTCTTCTCGTAAACTCCCAGAAAATCAAGAGCCTTCCGGTACTTCTCGGTAACGCCGAGTATCCGGAGAATATTAAGGAATCTCTGGATGCATCTGCTTCCGGAAACACAAAGATCGTTGAATTTGATGCGCTTTCTGCAGCTCTTTCCTGTGGCAGCAGTAAGGCAGTTAATATGGTTATGGTCGGTGCGCTTTCGGCTGGCATGGATTTCCCGAAGGAGATGTGGGAAGAAGCGATCAATGAAGCATTTGCATCGAAGGCAAAGCTGATCCCCATGAACATCGAAGCTTTTAACAAGGGCAGAGATTTCGTTTCGTAAAAGCACTTTGTTGCGATATAATAGAATAAAGAACATCTAAGGAGGGTATCCCGTATGTTAGTAAAGCAGATCAATGTCTTTCTTGAGAACTCCTTCGGTCGTCTCGCAGAGGTGACAAAGGTACTAGGTCAGGCCAATATCGATATTCGTGCACTTTTTGTTGCCGATTCGACTGATTACGGAATCCTCCGTATGATCCTGGATAAGCCGGAAGAGGCCGTCATGATCCTCACCGAATCCGGATTTACCGTAAGCATGACGCCTGTACTGGCGATCGCGATCCCGGATAAAGCCGGCACACTTGATGCGGCGCTGACGACATTCTCTGAGACCGGCGAATCGATGGAATATATCTACGGCTTCGTCGGAAGAAAGTCGGATGATGCGGTCATGGTGATCCGTGTGCAGAACTTCGATCCTGTGATCAAGAAGTTTGAGGAAGCCGGAATCAGGATCTTAAAACCTGAGGAGGTATACGGTATCTGATGAACCAGGATCCATTCAAAACAATGTATGGAATCAGTGATACGGTGGTCGGCATGGCGCAAGAAGCGATGACCACCGTTTCTTCTGTATTCGAGCGAATTGACAAAATCAAAGAGTATAACCAGCTTCGTGTGCTTCAGGCTTTCAGAAATGCGCGTTTTGCCGAGGCGCATCTCGGTGCGACAACCGGTTATGGTTATGATGACATGGGCAGAGAGAAGATCGAAGAGATGTATGCGGAGATCTTCGGTGCTGAAGCAGCTTATGTGCGTATTCAGGTAACATGCGGAACTCAGATCCTCGTGGCCTGCCTCTTCGGAATTCTAAAGCCGGGCGAGGAGATGCTCGCTGCCAGCGGAAGACCTTATGACACCTTGGCATCGGCACTTGGTGTTGAGAAGAAGGACGATACATTTACAGGATCTCTTCTCGACTATGGTATGAAGTATAACGAAGTCCAGCTGAAAGAAGACGGATCGCCGGATCTTGATGCCATTAAGGCGGCAATCAAACCAGAGACAAAGGTCGTTTTCCTTCAGAAGTCGAAGGGCTACACCTCGCGCAGATGCCTCCGCGCGGAGGATATCAAGGCGGTCGTTGATCTGGTCAAGGGTATCCGTGAAGACATCATCGTATTCGTAGACAACTGCTACGGTGAGTTTGTCGAGACACAGGAGCCATGCGCTCTGGGCGCGGATCTCTGTGCCGGCTCTCTTATTAAGAATGCAGGTGGCGGTATCTGTCCGTCCGGTGCTTATGTTGCCGGTCGTAAAGATCTTGTGGAACGCGTTGCGGAACGTGTTACCGCACCGGGTCTCGGCAGTCATGTCGGTCCCAGCCTCGGATTTAACCGTCAGATCGCTCAGGGACTTTTTATGGCGCCGCATGTGGTAGCTGAAGCCCTGAAGGGTGCTGTATTTGCCGCTAAACTTCTGGAGATGGCGGGATGCCGCTGCGAGCCCTCATTTGACGAGCTTCGCGGTGATATTGTGCAAAGTGTGGCTTTCCCAGATGAAAAACAAATGGTAAACTTTTGTAAGAATGTACAGAACTGTTCGCCGGTCGACTCTTTCGTATCTCCGGAACCATGGGATATGCCGGGTTACGATGCGCAGGTAGTAATGGCAGCGGGTGCTTTTGTACAGGGCGCATCTATCGAGTTTTCGGCAGATGGTCCGATCAAGCCGCCGTATCTCGTTTATATGCAGGGCGGCCTGGTATTTGAACAGGTAAAACTGGCGGTCATGATGGCCGTTACGGGTATGATGGAGATTAAGAACTGATTTATGGCGAAGGGGAAGAAGCCTAATAACGGCAAACGCCCGAATAATGCAAACAGACAGGTGAACCGTCCGGCCAACCGTCCGACGGAGCGCCCTGTTAACCGCGCTTCCGGTCGTCCTTCCCAGACTTCGGGAAATCGCCCGGCCAACCGCCCGGTGAACCGTTCTTCGGGAAATCCCGCATCCGCTTCTTCAAGACCCAGACAGACGGCGAATAAGACTTCCGCAACTCCGATCCGTAAGAAGAGTATCTTCGGCTTCCTGAAAAAGAATCCGAATACAAATCAGAAAAACGTGCAGAGACCGACGGGGCAGGCAAACCGCCAGAACCCGGTCAATACATCTTCTTCTGTGAAGAATCCATCTGCAGCAAGTGGTATTTCCAACAGAGCTGTGGATGCTATGGACCCGAAGTACAGCCGCCCGCTGTTCGGTGATGAGCAGATCACTCCTGTAGCGCAGGAGAAAGAGCAGGAGAAGGCGGCTCCGAAGAAACTGTCCTGGTGGCAGGTCCGTAAGGTTCATAAGAAGAATAAGCTGATTCAGAAAAATAAACTCAAAGAGGCTGAGGAGGCAGCGAAAAAGGAACAGGAAGTACCGGAGTCCTTCGAGGAGATGCGTCCGGAGTCTGTTGAGGAACGTAGAAAGCACATGGCAAAAATGCGCAAAAGAGATTCTCTTCGCGCTGCTTTCAACGGATTCCTTTGCGTGCTGATCCTGATCGGCATGATGATTATTGCTGTCCTGTATTTGATGGATTACGTGGCGGCAAAGCCTCAGTACGCTTTTGCTACACAGGGTTCGATCGAGCATACGATTGGCGCGACAGCTCTTGTTGTCCGTAATGAGACCATTATGACCTCCTCATATTCCGGCGAACTGATGACGCAGTCAACGGAAGGAAGCCGTGTAGCGAAGAATCAGCCTCTGGCCCGTGTTATTCCGGAAGGAATGGAGTCAACGCTTTCCGATCTTCAGAATGTTGAACGGCAGATCGTCGATCAGGAAAGACAGCTGATCAGCCAGGGTAAAGGTGTCGCGGCAAAGACAGTATTCAGTGATGCGAATGAAGAGATCCGTCCGATCATTACGATGATCCGTCAGGATGCGATCCTGAATAATCTCAGCAATATGACAAGTTATTCTTCGTCGATCCGTGTTCTTATGGATAAGCGTGATACAAAGCTTAAAGATATCGATTTTGAAGATGAGCAGCTTACCACGCTTCGTGCCAGTGAAACGGCGCTTCGTGCACAGCTTGAGAACCGCGCCGCTCTGATTGAGGCATCTGAACCCGGTATCGTATCGTATAAACTGGACGGTCATGAGACAGATATTACAAAAGAACTTCTTCTGGATATGGTCGATACCAAGTGTGATGAACTGATCTCCGGCAGCAGTAGTATTATTACGAGCGATCTTCAGATCAAGCAGAATGAACCTGTTCTCCGAATCGTTCAGAACGATGTCCAGTATTTTGCCTGCCATCTGAAAGATGCACCGATGGAAGAGTTCCAGCTTCAGTCGAACCACGTGATCCGAATTCCGTCGGAGGGTATATCGATCCCTGACTGTAAGGTCATCCGCTGTTCGGTAACTAGAGACGGACTTCTGGTTGTATTTGAGACGAATAATTCTGTCGAACGTCTTCTTGACCGCCGTACTGTGAATATCGAGATCGTTCAGACTAAGACAACAGGTATTCGCGTTCCTGTATCCTCACTGGCTAATGCCGACTATGACAGAGGTATTGCGACGATCTATGTCAATGAGAGCGGATACGCCAGAGGATGTACTGTCCAGATCAAGGACTACGATAGAGAATATGCGATCATCGCTCCGCTCGAGAAGGCGGATGTCCCGAGTATCAGTACGATCGTAATTACTAACCCTTCTACCGTCAAAGAAGGAGATAAGGTGGAAAAGTAACCATGCATATGTTCAGTCCGGAAGAGATGCAGGAGAATATCCTTAAAGTTAAGGAGAGCATAAGGGAAGCGGCATCCGAAGCGAACCGTGATCCTTCGGAGATCACGCTTATCGGAGTGTCCAAGTTTTTTCCTGCGGAATATGCGGCACAGGCATTCTCTCTCGGCTTGAAAGATCTTGGTGAGAACCGTCCGGAAGAGATGCATGAGAAGAAGGAGATCCTGGATCAGCAGGGGATCCATCCTAACTGGCATCTGATCGGTACGATACAAAGCCGTAAAGTACGTCTGATTGCCGGAGATCCTTATCTTATCCATTCGGTAGATACACTCTCCCTTGCTAAAGAAATCTCCAAGAGATATGCGGCAAAGGATATAACAGCGAAAATCCTTCTGGAAGTTAATGTTTCCGGTGAAGAGAGCAAGCACGGATTTACATCTGATGAAGTAAAAGAGCAGTTTGAGGAGATCCTGAATCTTCCAAATATGAAAGTCTGCGGACTTATGACGATGGCGCCGATCCAGAGCAGAGAAGGAGAAGCCAGAGAAGTATTCGAAAAAACAAGAGTTCTTTTCGATCATCTGAAAGCTAACTGTGCGGATCCCCAAGACTGGAAATATATGTCTATGGGAATGAGTCAGGATTATCGTGATGCAATCGTATGCGGAGCGACACACATCCGTATTGGAACTGCAATTTTCGGTAAAAGAGATTATCCTGATCCGGTGTGATCTTTTGCACAAGTATTACATAAAAATATTCTAATATTACATTAAAATTGCACGGTAAAGTGTCAAAGTTACATGTTATTTACCGTTGTACCGATTCTATTGAAAGCAAAAGTTAGTAGACCTATACTAGCCTCATAGTGAAATTCGCAAGTGCTTCAAAGCACTGTAGCAGTTAATTTTGGAGGTAGTTATGGCAGGTTTTTGGAATAGTCTCGTGAACAAGATCGCAGGCGTGGACAACAGTGATTATTACGAAGGTGACGACGGAATTTATGAAGATGAGTACGAGGAAGAAAACCTCAATGATCTTCATGTAGAAGAGAGCGATTACACAAATCTTGATCCGCTCCCGATTCCGGAGATGAGCACAAACCGTATCGTACCGATCAAGAACGTTCAGGCAACAGATACTCAGGTTGTAATCCTTCAGCCAGACAGCATCCGTTCTTCTCAGCAGGTTTGTGATCACATCCGTGCAGGTCACACAGTAATCTGCAACATTGAGAATGTAGATCGTTCCGTAGCCCAGCGCGTAATCGATTATATTTCCGGTGCAGCTTATTCTATCGACGGTAACGTTAAGCCGATCGACCAGAACAGAAAGACATTCGTAGTTGCTCCTAGAACAGTAGCTCTTATGGACCGTGATGCTCTTGCAAAGCAGGAAGCTGAGCAGGCTCAGGCAAACCAGTATCGTCAGGTACTCTGATTTATTCAATTTCAAATAGAAAAGGACTGTTACAGATTATGTAACGGTCCTTTCTATATATCCCGTGCCACTGAAAAAGGACGATCTTCTGATCGTCCTTTTCGTATGTCTGAATTCAGAGTGTAGGTTACGCCTGCGGCTTGTAACTGTCCTTCAGGGAAACGCTTCTGTTGAAGATGAGTTTGCCGGGCTGACTGTCCTTAGTGTCCATGCAGAAGTATCCGAGTCGTAAGAACTGGAATCTGTCTGCGGGCTTAGCGTCTGCCAGTGAAGCTTCGACCTTAGCTCCCTCGACGACCTTCAGGGAATCCGGATTGATGAAGTCGAGATAATTACAATCAGCAAGATCCGGTGCCTCAACAGTGAAGAGACGGTCGTAAAGACGTACAGTCGCATCAAGTGCGGTCTTGGTATCTACCCAGTGGATGGTTGCCTTAATTCGGCGTCCGTCAGCCGGATTTCCGCCACGGCTGGACTCTTCGTAATCAGCATGTACGGCAATTACATTGCCGTTCTCGTCCTTATCACAGCCCGTGCACTTGATAACATATGCGGACTTGAGTCTGACCTCGTTGCCCGGAAAGAGACGGAAATATTTCTTTTCCGGAACTTCCATAAAGTCATCAGCTTCGATCCAAAGCTCCTTGGAGAAAGAAACCTCACGGGTTCCGTCTTCCGGACGCTCCGGATTATTCTCGACAGTAAATGTCTCAGTCTGTTCATCCGGATAGTTGTCAATAATGAGCTTGACCGGATGTACAACACCCATGACACGCTTGGCTGTCGCGTTCAGATCTTCACGGAGACAGTACTCGAGGAATGCGTAGTCAACTACGGCATTGACCTTGGAGATACCGTTTCTGGAGTGGAAATTATGTATGGATGCCGGTGTATATCCTCTACGGCGCAGGCCACAGAGAGTAGGCATACGAGGATCGTCCCATCCGTCTACAAGACCGCTCTCAACCATGTTACGGAGCTTTCTCTTACTGAGAACGGTATGTGTGATACCAAGTCTTGCAAACTCGATCTGACGCGGCTTAGACGGTACCGGACAGTTCTCGATGACCCAGTCATAAAGCGGTCTGTGCGCCTCAAACTCAAGTGAGCAGAGGGAGTGGGTGATACCTTCAAGTGCATCTTCGATCGGGTGAGCAAAGTCGTACATCGGGTAGATACACCACTTGTCGCCGGTGTTATGGTGACGCATGTGGTTGATGCGGTAGATCGCTGGATCACGCATGTTGAAGTTACCGGATGCCAGGTCGATCTTCGCACGAAGCGTCATCGCACCATCCTCAAATTCACCGTTCTTCATTCTCTCGAACAGATCCAGGCTCTCTTCGATCGGACGGTCACGGTACGGGCTGGTGGCCGGGTGTGTCAGGTCGCCTCTGTGCTCCTTCATCTCTTCAGGAGTCAGCTGGCAGACATATGCAAGTCCTTTCTTAATGAGCTCAACCGCGTATTCGTACATCTTGTCGAAATAGGAAGAAGCATAGAAGAAGCGGTCGTCCCAGTCATGGCCGAGCCACTTGATATCTTCCTTGATCGCCTCGACATACTCTTCGTCTTCCTTGGTCGGATTAGTATCATCCATACGCAGGTTGCAAAGGCCGCCGTACTGTTCAGCCATACCGAAGTCGATCTCCAGTGCTTTTGCATGACCGATATGCAGATAACCGTTCGGCTCCGGTGGGAAACGCGTATGTACGGTCTTACCTTCGTAACGCCCGCCGGGTCCGATATCTTCTTCGATTGCTTCGTGTATAAAACTCTTATATTCGCTCATTTTGTTACTCTCGCTTTCTTTCGCACGTCTTTGTGCGTATTTATTTCTTTTCGAAAAGCACTGTGGCTTCTACTTTATTTTGAAAGAGCAGCTGAGAGTCGCTGTCGTCCGGATTCGATGCGCTTCAGGGCTTCTTCCTTACCGAGGAGAAGCATGACTTCGACAGCACCGCCCGGGGTAACTGCCGTACCGGAAGCCGCAATACGTACCGGCCACATAACGAGTGCGTTCTTAACGCCCATGCCCTCGGCAAGGCCTGTCAGGCACTCGGAAAGAGATTCCTTGGTCCACTCGATTTCGTAGAGCATCGGAAGTACGATGTTGAGCATCTCCAGGGAGCCCTCTTTCGTAGTCTTGCTCTTCTTATGAACGTAGAGTTCCAGATCGTAATCGGCAAGTTCATGAAGGAATCCGAGCTTCTCGCTGATCTGCGGAAGTCTGGTGATACGCGGCTGCATGATCTCGGCAAAGAGAGGGTACAGATCCTCGGTGATCATCGGGAACTTCGCAAGCTCAGGCTTACTGAACTCGATAAATTCTTCCGGTGTCATCTTCTTGATATACTCGCCGTTGAACCACTCGAGCTTGTCATAGTCGAATACTGACGGGGACTTACTGATGCCGGAGATGTCGAAAGCCTTGCAGAGTTCGTCCAGCGTAAAGACTTCCTGATTGTCCTTCGGACACCATCCGAGAAGTGCGATATAGTTGATGATCGCTTCCGGCAGGAAACCCTGTGCTACCAGATCCTCAAAACCTGTAGAACCATGACGCTTACTGAGCTTACTTACCGTGCCATCGTCATTCTTGCCCTGGATCAGGGGAAGATGAACGTATGTCGGAATATCCCATCCGAATGCCTCGTAGCAGAGGTTGTACTTCGGTGTGGAAGAGAGGTACTCGGAACCACGTACGACATGGGAGATCTTCATGAGGTGATCGTCAATGATGTTGGCGAAGTTATAGGTCGGATATCCGTCCGCCTTCAGAAGGATCTGATCCTCGAGTTCCTTGTTCTGTACAGTGATGTCGCCGTATACACAATCGTGGAATGTCGTCTCTCCCTCAAGAGGCATCTTCTGACGGATAACATACGGGATACCCGCTTCGAGATTCTTCTTGATCTCTTCTTCGGAAAGATCACGGCAGTGACGGTCATAACCGCCCTCGACGCCGCCTTCCTCGTGCAGGGAAGCGAGACGCTCCTTGCTGCAGAAGCAGTAGTATGCGTGGCCGTTTCTGACCAGTTCCTCGGCATAAGGCTTATAAAGATCCATACGCTCGCTCTGAACGTATGGGCCGTACTCGCCGCCGATATCCGGACCCTCATCATGAACGAGACCGGCAGTCTTCAGTGTCTTATAAATGATATCCACGGCGCCTTCTACGTAACGTTCCTGATCCGTATCCTCGATACGGAGTACGAATGTGCCGCCGAGAGACTTGGCGATCAGATACTCATACAGAGCCGTGCGGAGATTACCTACGTGCATGAAGCCCGTCGGACTGGGCGCGAATCGTGTACGGATCGCCGGATTTGTAATAGGCATGTTATTCAACCTCTTCCTAGTGTAATTAACAACCTATTTTATCACATATCGCCTTGGTAAAAGCACCCGTGTTCCACATTTTTGTACAAAGTTTTCTGTAAAAGTGTTATCATATCAAGGGTATATAGCAAGAAAAGAAGGAGAGGAACGCGCATGGCGACGGTAAAACGAGTTGATAGTCTGTGTAAATATCCGATCGAGTGTGGTCGTGATATGGCGTATACCTGCCTTCTTGATCTGATCCGGGAGCGTTCCTCAGAGAAGGCTCCTCAGGTAGCTATCGTCACGGATAAAGAAGTTAACGGTCTTCACCATACGACGTTTATCTCTGAACTGGAAGCCCGCGGTGTGAAACCGACTGTGATCCAGATCGACGGCCGTCAGTCCTCGAAGAATTTCGATGTCGTGATGCAGGTCTTCGAGCGTCTGATGGATATCTCTTTTACTCCCGATGACCTTCTGGTCGGATGGGGCGGCGGAAGCATTCTGGATGTTACTGCATTTGCTGCATCCACATTCCTCGGAGGCCTTCCTTACTGTCTGATCCCGACGACGCTGATGGGTATGCTCGAATCTGCCGAAGCCGGTACGACATATCTCAATTATATGAGCCATAAGGATTGCATCAGCGTGAAGTGCCGACCGGTAAGCGTAATAATGGATGTGGATTTTCTGCCGACAGTACCCGAGTCTTTCATGAAGAACGGTTACGCACAGATCATCCGTTACGCGATGCTCGATCAGATCACGCTGCTGAACCGTCTTGTGAACAAGGCAGATATGTTTATCACCATTGATGAGTGTTATCTGGCGAAGAGCAGGATCCGTGAGATGGAACCACTGGCTTTTGATTTCGGTAAGGAAATCAAGGAAGCGATCCTGGAGCATTTCCGGTTCCTCCGCTATTCCGAGGGAGAGGCGCTGGCGTTTGCCGTTGCCGCGATGAATCCTTCTGAACCGCTGTTCCGTCTTTATGATATGCTGGGATTCCCGAGAAAACTGGAAGGCGTTTCCAGAGATTCTCTTCTGCGCCGGATAATGAAAGATATCGCCGTTTATAAAGATGAGGTCCCCGTGATCCGGGCTTCCGGAAACGGACAGATCTTAAGAACGGTCATGAGCCAGGCGGAGGCACTGACGTTCTTCTCTGAGAAACTAGAAGTGATCTGTGACTGATTCGGACGGAGAATATAGGAGAACGAATGAAAAAGAAAACACATAGAATAGAACTTCGGATCATATCGATTCTTCTGAGCCTTACGATGGCGCTTGCCATTGCTTCGTGCGGAAAGAAGAAGGAGAAAGTTAAGCCTGCACAATACGGAAGCTTCGGAGCGGATTTCGCTCTTGAACTTGCGCAGACATTTCCTTACAGAAGTGCTTTTTCTACGGGAGAACAGGGCGCTGGACTGATGATCAAGAATGAGCTTGAGAATATCGGGTATCAGGTAGAGTGCCAGGAGATTCCCGGAAGCGGTCAGGGTTCTGTGAATTATATCGTGCGCATCCCGGGAGAAGGCTTTATGCAGCGCGATTCCTTCGGAGAGTATAACGAGGTGCATAAGACCGTTGTGATCGGAGCGCATTATGACGCACCGATCACTTACGAGCAGAGACAGTATTATCCGCAGTACGACGGAATACAGAATAATGCCTGCGGCGTCGGTTCCCTGATGACGATCGCGAAAGAGATGTATGGTCATACTTTCGCTTATGATGTGGTTATCGTTGCTTTTGGCGCATCATCTTCAAATTTCCTCGGTGCGGATACTTTCCTTAAATCGCTCTCTGAGAAAGAGAAGAAGAGCATCGAGTGCATGTACTGCATCGAGAGTATCTATGCCGGAGATAAACTGTACGCGCATGCCGGTCTTACATCTCTTGTAGAAGGAAATAAGTATTCTTACAGAAGAAAACTTTACGAAGCCTATGACGTGGCTTACGAGAACAGTCTGTATTCGGAAACAGGCGTCGATCTCTACTATAATATGTCACTTCTGAACTTTGACGTAAACGGGGATACGATCAGTGACGAATACCGCGAGGTGACCAAGGTGCGGTCGGATTATTCCGTATTCGACAACCAGTCGATCCCGATCGTTTTCTTTGAATCTTCGGATTATAATTTCTCGAAAATGGAAGACATGAAGGAAACGAAAAACCTTACTCTTCAGGATTATAATGGTGCGGTCAGAGGCACGCCTCTGGATTCTTCGGAATTGCTGAAGGATGCTTTTGACGAGAAACGTCTGGAGACCAGGATCAACGTTGTGGCCTACATTACGATCAAAGCGGTCGAGAAGGGGTCGAAGGATTGCGTGGCAATCTCCAAATACAATGAGGGCGAACGCCTGGAACCGACGGTTTCTCCTAAGAAGAAAGAGGAGAAGATGGCATCTCTTGCCGAGAGAAATAAAGAAGAGAATAAGGAAACGAAAAAGGAAACGAAAAAAGGAGCTTAATATGCAGGAAAGTGGAGAAGACCAGCTCATCCGCGGCGACCGGTTTGCAGGTCTGGTTATAAGTGAACTTGAGGACCGGGATTATCACTTTACGCTGGATGGAAGCGAAGTTACGGTCAGCCAGCGTGTAACATCTCCCAAAGAGGATAGAACAGTTTTGGGATTTCTGTTCCTTATGGATCAGCCGACCCGTTTCAGGATGGATATTCTGATTCCGGAGAACTGTACCAATGCGCAGATTTCATTAAACGATAAAGAACTTCTGGGTTTCTTTTCAAAAGATATCCCGGAGGATCCGGAATATGTTGAGATGACCCACTGCAATGACGAGGCCAAGTATACGCCGCTACAGCCGGGACAATTCCAGTCGCTGAATTTCAGATGGGAGTCCGGAGACATACTTAAGTGTTTCTTTTACTATGGAACTTCGTCGAATTGACGCGTTTTTTTGAAAGTGTTATATTCGAAATATATACAGGGGGGTAGATTATGAATACCAATGCTTCAATGGTTGACCGCTTTTGTGCGGTGTTCTTGGATTTAATTACGTTTCTCGGATTTGCCGGTGGAGTCGCTATGCTGGTCTTCTCGGCATCTGAGATCAATACAGAGGTTGAGGAAGCGATCCTTTCCCGTGACCAGCTGATCAAACTGGGCATCGTAATGATCGTTTCTTATTTTGTTCTGGACATTCTTCTTGTCAGACTCTTTGCTACGACACCCGGTAAACTGGCGATGAACTGTGATGTGGATTTCCATATGGGTAACTCCATGATCTACTGCATCCTCAGAAGCTTCTTCAAGATCATCTGCCTGTTTACGGTTATTCCCGGCCTTATCTCTTATGTAAGCGGTTCCGGAGATCCGGATTCCCGTACATGGCATGACCGTATTGCCAAGACCAACGTTACCAACTCGACAAGAATGCCGAGGTTCGTTGGAGTACTTACTGTTCTTGCAGGAATTGCACTGCTCATTTTCTTCATTATTACATATAGAAAAGTACTCGGTCTGAACTTCCGTATCGGTCTTTCCGACTTCAAGATTTTCAGTTTCTGATCCGTCAAAATTGAAAGCATTTTACAATTCTGTGAAGATACTTTTTGACACTTGTTATTTTGCCAAATACATGGTATTATTTTCACAGAAAGACGGAAAGATCATCCGTATTTTGTAACTACAAGAATGGCCATCTGATTTTATCAGGTGGTTATTTTTGTATGTGTCTGAAAAGCATTGAAATAAAAGAGATAGAGCCGCCTCCGATCTTGTCGGAGACGGCTCTTTTCTGATCAGTTTTTTATGTGCGTTTTCCGCTTCGGAAAACGGGCTTTTGAATCAAAGATCTACCTTGGTTACCCAGCCGAATTTGTCGTCAACTTTTCCGCTCTGGATACCTGTAATGGTATCGTAGAATTTCTGTGTGATCGGACCGATCTGACCATTGTTGATGGTGATGACGGTGTCCTCATACTTGAGCTCGCCAACCGGAGAAACAACAGCTGCTGTACCGCAACCGAAGCACTCCTGCATACGTCCGGACTTACCTGCTTCAATAACCTCTTCAATGGAGATTTTTCTCTCTTCAACTTCGAGGCCCATATCCTTAGCGATCTCGATGCAGGATCTTCTTGTAATACCCGGCAGGATGGAACCTGCTGCCAGAGAAGGAGTAACGAGCTTGTTGTCGATGATGAACATGATGTTCATAGCGCCGACTTCCTCGATGTACTTCTGCTCAACACCATCGAGCCAGAGTACCTGCTCGTAACCGGAGTCATGAGCGATCGTCTGAGCGATCAGTGAGCAGCCGTAGTTGCCTGCGCACTTGGTGAAACCGGTACCGCCACGGACTGCACGAACGTACTTGTCCTCAACATAGATCTTAACCGGCTGGATACCATGTGCATAATAAGCACCGGAAGGTGAGAGCAGGATGAAGAACTTATATGTGTTCGAAGGACGAACGCCGAGATACGGGTCTGTTGCGATAACGAACGGACGGATGTACATGGACTCACCCTTGCCGGACGGGATCCAATCCTTGTCGATGTCAACGAGCATCTTTGTAGCGTGTACACAGAAGTCTACGTCAACCTTCGGAATGACGAGACGGTCGTTACTGTTGTTCATACGCTCGAAGTTGCAGGCAGGACGGAAGAGGTTGATGGAACCATCTTCACACTTATATGCCTTAAGGCCTTCGAATACTGCCTGGCCATAGTGGAATACCATAGCGGACGGCTCGATCTCGAACGGACCATAAGGAACGATTCTCGGATTGATCCAGCCCTGACCCTCTACATAGTCCATAACGAACATGTGGTCAGAGAAGATATGTCCGAACGGCAGCGGCTGACCCGGCTGCGGTTTCTGTCTAGGTGAGGTTGTCTTAGTAACCGTGATTTCTGGGAACATAATAATCCTCCTATGTATATATATTGATTTTCTGACTTCGATTATAGTCCCAATTTTTCCTAATGGGACAAGGATTTTCGTAAAAATGCAAAAATGTGCCTTTTCGTGAAGAAAAATGCCACGTTTGCGATAGGAAGCGGCGGATCCGGCGCGGTTGCCCGTCGAGTGCTTTTGGATGTAAAATGGAACTGAAGTATGGAAGGAACGGGAAGGATCAAAGACTTATGCGCCTGAATCACGTGGATATTGTGGATGCTTCCTTTTCGATTCTGAAGGATATGACTCTGACCGCAGATAACGGCAGGATCACCGCTATCGCGAAAGAAGTCCTTTCGGTTCCCGCAGATGAAGAGGAATATGATCTGTCGGGCTTGATCCTGATCCCGGGTTTTATTGATCTTCATATTCATGGCGCCATGGACGCGGATATTTCCGACGGTAACGTGGAGAGCTTTCAGACGGTTGCTTCTTTTCTTGCGCGAAAAGGCGTGACATCCTTCTGTCCTACGACCATGATGATTCCTAAGGAGGATGTGATCCGGGTCCTTATTGCCGCTGACCATTTCCGAAGAGAAGAGCCCTGCGGGGCAAGGATGCTCGGAGTCCGCCTGGAGGGTCCGTTTCTCTCGAAAGAGAAATGCGGTGTACAGAATACGGAATATGCGCTCGATCCTTCTTCAGACTATATTGAAGAAATACTGAGCGGATTTTCTGATGACCTGATCTCCATTATCGATATTGCACCGGAGCTTCCCGGCGCCATTGATTTCATTTCCCGTATGAAAGATAAGTATGTTCTTTCTGCGGCGCATACCGCATCGACTTATGAGTGCTGCAGGAATGCGATACGGGCAGGGATCTCTCATGGAACGCATCTTTTCAATGCGATGAATCCACTTTCCCATCACGAACCGGGAAGTGTGGGAGCGCTTTTGGAAGATCCTGATGTTACCTGTGAGCTGATCTGTGATGGGATGCATGTACACCCGTCGGTACTGAAGATCGCTCTGGCTTCGCTTGGGGAAGACCGTGCGGTTGCGGTTTCAGACGCGATGCGCGCGGCGGGAATGCCGGACGGCGAGTATTCTCTGGGAGGAACAATGGTCCGAGTCATAGCCGGACGCACTGACTTCGGTAACGGACGGCTCGCCGGATCCACTACGGATATCCATACGTGTTTTCTCAATCTCCTTAAGATGGGAATGCCGCTTCGTACGGCTTTAAAGGCATGTACGCTGAATCCTGCGCGAGTTCTTCATATTGAGAATGAAACAGGCACACTCGAGATCGGGAAATGTGCGGATATGGTTGCCCTGGACAGTCAGTACCGTGTAAGGAAAGTGTTCGTAAAGGGGAAACTGGTTGCGGAAGCTGATCCCGATAAGCCGATAAAGGAGACGGGAGTATGAAACAGGAGAGAAAAGACATGGACCTTCCATTGCTGAATGGACTTGATGATCAGGTCAAGGAAGCAGTTCTTTCACTGACCCGCATGAAGAAATGGGCTCGCGGTGAACTGATCGTTTCTGAAGGAGATGTCTGTAAGTCTTTATATATCGTGACCGAGGGTGTGGCGGCTGTGCAGAAATATACGCCCGCCGGAGAATACTCTACGATCCGCCTTCTTGCTCCCGGAGACTGTTTCGGAGAAGAACTTGTTTTTGAAAAAGAGGGGAGATACTCAAACACGCTCGAGGCGGTCTCGGATGTGGTCATTATCACAATCGCCGTCGATCAGCTTGCGGATATGATGGATCAATACCCGGTCTTAAAAGACAATTATCTTCAGGTGCTTTTCCGGAGGATGAAAGCGCAGGACCAGCGGATCACTCTGCTTTCCCTTAAGACGGTAAGACAGAAGATCTCGTTTTATCTCCTGTCTCTCTATGACGTTTCGGAACCGGAACGTGTAATTCTTCCTGTATCCAAAGAAGTGATCGCCAAGTTCCTTTCCATCCCGCGCCCGAGTTTCTCAAGAGAACTTACGCTGATGGAGAAAGAAGGGAAGATCAGGGTCGCGGGACGGACGGTTGAGCTTCCGGATATCGCATCTCTTCGAAAAGAACTCGGTGAAGTTTGAATTGGGCTTCCTGCCCTGACTCGGTGTTATTCGCCATCTCAAATAGTTATGTGATATAATTAAGAGAAATCGATACGGAAGGGGAAGCATCATGTTCGAGAATTTCACAGGATTTATCCGTGAAGTCTTTTCCAGTTTGGACAGCGGTTATATGTTTTTTGGCGGGCCGCTGGACCTGGTTCGCTATGTGATCGACATTCTCCTGGTTACTTTTATTCTCTATGAGATACTCAAGATCATCCGTGATACACGTGCATGGCAGCTCCTGAAGGGTGTTCTGCTTATTCTGGTATTTGTACTGTTCTGCAGTTTCCTCGGCCTGGAAATGGTCGGTTTCATTTTCAATAAACTGCTCTATATCATTGCGATCCTGTTCGTCGTAATCTTCCAGCCGGAACTCCGTCATGCTCTGGAGACGGTAGGATTGAAATCTTTCTCTTCGTTTTCGAATGTGATCTTAAATGATGACTCGGACGATCAGCTCCGTTATGTCACGATGGTCGATGAGATCGTCAAGGCATGTACGGAGATGAGTAAGACGTATACCGGTGCGATCATGCTTCTGGAAAGATCGACGAAGCTTTCGGAGCTCCTGAAGCAGGAGAATGTTGTCCGTCTGGATTCCTCCGTTACGAATTCTATGCTTCAGTCTATTTTCTATAAAGGATCGCCTATGCATGACGGTGCGCTTCTGATCCGTGACGGAAGGATCATTGCGGCCAGATGCCATGTGCCGCTGTCAGAGACGTTCCATATGATCGAACGATATGGCACCCGTCACAGAGCTGCGGTAGGCGCCAGCGAGATCGGTGATACGGTAGCAGTTGTTGTTTCAGAAGAACGAGGAACGATCTCTGTTGCTGTTGATGGTACGCTCTATGAGATGAAAGACGGTGCTGATCTTCGCAAGAATCTGTTCTATCTTCTCGGTATCACCGGAGGAACGACCGGTAAACTTGCTATCCGTGTTAAGAAGCATAACAAGAAGAACGGCAAGAAGGCCAAGATCGCTGCAGCATCCGCTTCTGAGCCGGTTACTGCTTTTTCGGTAGCTGCCTCTTCCCGCGATGATGCAGATGACGAGAGAGATGATGAGACGGTACCGGTCGTTGCCAGAAAGAGAAAGACAGCAAAGAAGGGCAAGCGTGCAAGAAACGCACTGCTGCTTCTGATCTCTTTCCTGTTCTCGCTGATGCTCTGGATGTATATCCAGGTAACGACCAATCCGGTTACAGAAAGAACTTTTACACTGCAGTTGCAGTATGAGAATGCCCAGATCATGGAAGAGAAGAATCTGGCGACAGAGTACCCGATGCAGATCGTAACGGTACGAATTGTCGGTCGTAAGAATGTCGTGGATAATCTGTCTGCTTCTGACCTCTCGGCATATCTTGATCTGGCTAATGTTGACACGACCGGTTCTGTCCGCCTGAAAGTTAATGTCAAGTGCGATGAGAATGTTTACTTCCGTGTATCTATGCAGAGACCGGAAGATGTACCGGTTTCTGTTCATACCAGGAATTCGGAAGAGTAAAGCGCTTAAATCTTCTTAGAAACGGGAGATAACTTCGATCGCCTGCTCGATGCTCTCTGCGATAGAGAGATTCCGGAAGCAGGCAATGCGCCCGAGCGGATGGATCGAAGGACAGGACTTCACAAGATCTGCGTATTTTCCATACAGCTTCAGACTCTCCTCAGAAATAGCCGGCTCAAAGGGTTCTATATTTCCTCTGGATGCGGATATGTATGGGGATTCCAGACAAAGGGTAGTATGTCCTTCGATATTCTGAAGCGTCATGTATTTGCTCTCGGAAATACGGATAGTTTCCTTATCCTTAGGTGAGAGGATCACGGCGCAGTCGTTCTGAAAATCTGTCTTTATATCCTTAAAGGAGACTCTTCCTTCGCGATAGGGAAGTGCTCCGTAACAGAACTTGAAAAGTTTGTCGAGAGCGGGTGTATAGATGATCGGTCCATGGAAAGGTACGCCGTCGAGAAGCACAGTAGATTCATCCTGGTGGATGGAGATCCTTGACAGAGCATCAGTATTCAGATAGACATTGATCGCAGGATGGTCGATCATGTGCTCCATAACTGACATGAATCCCTGCATCGGCATAGCCTGAATACTGTCCGTATAGTAACAGTCATCGCTTCCGATATCGACATAAGCATCATTCATATAGGAGTCATCCGCCGGGGCAAAAGAACTGCCTTCCTTGTGGTTGATGTCCAATGTGAGAATATTCTCGATCATAAAACGTCCAAGGCCGATCAGTTTTGCATCATGACAGTCGATCAGGCGGTCAACGGAAATTCTCCGTTCGTCCGGAAAAGCAGAAGAGATCCGGGATAAAAGGGCTTCTGCCTGCTTAACTCCGAAGAGTGCTTTAAGAGAATTCGCATTGAGCGGAAGGGGAACGAGCTTGTTCTGACATGAGAGAAAGACACGGTGGCGGTACGGGAAAAAAGAACCGAACCGCTTTATAAACTGATAAGTGTTCTCGCTGTCAGTGTGGAAGATCTGCGGACCGCGTGTCTGCACACGGATGCCGTTCGGACGTACATCCTCAAAGAGAGAACCGCCGATATGTGAATCCGCCTCAAAACAGGTTACGGAATAGCCCGACTCCGCCAAAAGACGAGCTGCCGCACACCCGGAAATCCCGAGGCCGATAACTAAAGCATCTTTCTTTACCACAAAAACTTCCCCTTATACAAAAGTAATATAATTCTATACGATATTTTTCAGGAATTCAAAACATTTTTACACATTTTTCGATAGACGGCCGATCCGCGGTGATTGGACTCAATCTGTAATAAATACTACGCAAAGATGTAAATAAGATGCTACATGCGCTGTGTTAGAATCTAGGCTGAAGACTTGTGTTTGAAGAGGTTTGCCTATGAACAGTGCAGATGAAAGACCAAATTTCAGATCGGATAGACCGCGTGAGAAAGGTGTACCGGATCTTAGTGACCTGATGAATCAGAAGAAGGAGATTCAGGAGGAACAGCAGCCTCTTGATCTGTCGTCTCTTATGAATGAGATCCGTCGAGTCCCGACTTCAGGAGCACCGAAACAAATTGCGCCGTCCGCCCCTAAAGAGGCTCCGAGACCGCAGGCACCAGCTGTTCCTAAGGAAACTCCGAAGACAGCTTCTGCGAATGTTATTAATTCTGAGATGAAATCTCAGACACCTGCTGCTCAAAAAGAAACACCTAAAGCACCTGCGGCACGTGTAGCACCGGCTACAGCAAGAGAAATGCAGAAGCGTGCATCTGAACCTGCCCGCCGTCCCTCTGACTCTGCTCATACTCCTGCAAGAAGACCTGCTGCGTCCTCTCAGGCAAGAAGAATACGTGACCAGCGTCTCGCGGCAAAGAGAAGACGTGTATCGATCATTCTGGCAACCACACTGATCCTTCTGGTTGTCGCCATCGGAATGGGTATCTTTTATGCAATTACACACTGGCCTTCAAAGTCTAAGAATTCATCGGCAAGCAGTACTTCTGTGACAACGACAACACTGCCGAGCACATCGCAGACGACAACAACTTCGGAACAGACTGAGTCTACATCAACAGAGACTACAGCTCCCGAAGCAACACCCACACCTTCCGTAACTCCTTTCCCGGCTGGCGGACCTTCGCTTACCGGTTATTGTGTAGTTATTGATCCGGGTCATCAGGCGGTTGCGAATACTGATCCTGAAGTGATGTCCTCCTCGATGGGAGGTTCAAAGGATAAGTCAGCTCAGGGTTATGTGGGCGTTTCTACAGGAACTGATGAGTCTGAGATCAATCTCCAGACTGCGCTGCTTCTTAGAGAATATCTTGAATCTCTCGGATGTGAGGTGTATCTCACCCGTGAAACGAATGATGTTGATATTTCCAATAAGGAAAGAGCTGAATTCGCGGTTTCCCACAAGCCTGATGTTTTTATCCGTCTATACTGTAACGCGGCCAATGATTCTAAGATCAGCGGCTGTGAGGTTATCGTTCCTTCATCCGGCACTTATGCATCCTCACTCCAGGCATGGGGCGAGAAACTCGGAAAAGCATTCGAGACACATACAGGCAGTGCTTTTAACGGATGTAAGGCAAGCGGAAATTACAGCGGCCTGAACTGGGCAAATTCCGTTCCTTCATTTATGATCCGTATGGGCTATCTGTCTAACAGTGATGATGAAGCAAAGCTCCTGGATGCTGAGTATCAGTATAAGGAGTGCCAGGCGATCGCGGAGTTTATCTCGACAATGGCGAAGAACTGAGTCGTTGTTGCGCTTCCTTGTTTTGTGGTAAAATGAATCAGTTAAACTGATTCGGAGGCGTCAAAGTGAAGAAGCACAGACTCATTGCCATTATATCCTTCATGCTTTGTTTCCTGATGATCCTTCCATCCTGCAAGCTTCGCCGTAAGAGAAGCGCTACAGAACCGGAAGAGTCTGATGAGACGGATGAAAGCAGTGAGATTACCGGTAATCCATCTGTTTTTCAGATGGATGTCAGATCGCTTGATCAGTTCATCAGCGACGGTTCGATCTTTGCAGAAAATGTTCCTGTTCCTACACCGACTCCGATTCCGGTTGCGCAGAGCGCTCTCGGACTGACCAATGATGTGGATGGCTATTACAGCGGACCTCTTGAGAATGCAACGATCGTAGATAACGAATACTTCCGTTTTACGATCGTCAGCGCCGAGCTTAC
>JAEEGL015080842.1_pt1 | contig 40781 bp, 34 predicted proteins | sample 9134231 | NCBI WGS metagenome assembly JAEEGL01 (sample SAMN16246548, study PRJNA631951) | gut metagenome | biome: gut microbiome; feature: rumen; material: fiber-attached | host: Bos | place: Iran: Karaj | collected 2018-10
ACCGAGTGGTCGTCGCCAATATTTTGAGCTGTTCCCGTTTTGCCACAGACTTCAATGTCGGGGATGTCGGCCTTGTGGGCAGTGCCACCGGCGCCATGAACGGCGCCATACATTCCGGCGGCTACGACCTCAATATGTTTGGGGTCTATGCCTGTCTCATGGCGAGTGTAGAACTCCTCGTTGCGGGTTGAGTCGGGGCCGTAGTACCTTACCAGATGTGGAGTGATATAGTAACCCCTGTTGGCCACAATACAGGCTAGGTTGGCCATTTGCAGAGGCACAACCTCAACCTCACCTTGGCCGATGCTGTTGGAATAGATGGTTGAGAAGGCCCATTTCCCAGGGCCGTACCAGCGGTTGTAGTAGTTAGTGTCGGGTATGTTGCCGCTCATAACGCTGGGCAAGTCGATGGGCAGCCTCATGCCAAATCCGAATCGCTGCATGTAGTCGTGCCACATAGCCAAGCCATAAGGGCTGTCGCGGTAGATGTTTTTATACTTACCCTGCTGAATGACACGACGGTAGACGAAATAGAAATAGGGGTTGCAAGACATCTTGATGGCGTCTTGTACGCACGAGGCGCTGGGGTGGTTGTGGCATCCCACCAGGGACTTGTTGCAGGGGAATCCCGACTCGGCGGTAATAACACCAATGTTGAGTGCCGTCATAGCCTGAGCCACTTTGAAAATAGATCCCGGAGGATATTGAGCCTGCAGAGCCCTGTTGAAGAGTGGCTTGCTTATGTCCTGCAGCAACTTGATATAGTTCTCGCCTCTGACGCGCCCCACCAGCAAATTGGGGTCGTAGCAAGGAGCCGACACCATAGTGAGCACTTCGCCAGTAGAAGGCTCAATGGCCACAATACATCCGCGCTTGTTTGCCATCAGGCTTTCGGCATACTCCTGCAACTCAGCGTCGAGAGTGGTGTAGAGGTTGCCACCCTCAACGGCCATAGTGTCTTTGGCGCCGCCAAGATAAGGACCAATCTCTCTGTTGTGCACATCGACATGCATAATTTTCTTGCCTTTAACACCGCGGAGCACTGTTTCGTAAGATTTCTCAAGGCCGCTTTTGCCGATATAGTCGCCCTGACGGTAGTAGCTGTCGCTTTCCGTCTCGTTCTGATCCACCTCGCCGACATAGCCGAGGACATGAGCGGCGATAGGTTTGTCGTATATGCGCAACGTGCGCTGCTGGACAAAGAAACCATGGAATCGGTACATCTGATTCTGCCATGAGCCGTATTCCTCTTTCGACACCTGTTTCATGAAAATCGACGGTGTGTAGGTAGAGTAGCGGCAGGCTTTGTTCATGCGCGCGTCGAACTCCTCGCGGCTGATACCCATAACCTCGCAAAAATGGGCTGTGTCTATTTTCACCATCTTTGGAATCACCATAAGATCGTAGACAGCCTCGTTGTGTACCAGCAACTCACCGTCGCGGTCGTAGATAAGGCCGCGGGCGGGATACTGAGTGACGTTGCGCAGCGCCTGCTGGTCGGCAAGCTCGCGGTAGGTGCCGTCGAAAATCTGCAATACAGAGAGCCTCACTATGAAGATTAACCCCACAATGATGAATATCAAACGTATTACAGAGCTCCTATCTTGATACTGATTTCTCACTTATATTGACCAAATGGTTTGTGTAACCCGGATAATAGATACAACAAAACCAGCTGTTTACTCTTCCTTTCAAAGAATAAACAAACTGCCTTTTGTGGAGTATATGGGACTCGAACCCACTACCTTTTGATTGCGAACCAAATGCTCTACCAGATGAGCTAATACCCCATGTTTTGGATTGCAAAACTACACAAAAAAATCGAAATACACATGCTCTTTGACAAAAGACATTATATAACGCAAATTATCATTATATTACTATATCACCCCTAAGGCTGAAGCGCCATAAAACGTCGCTTTTTATAAATAAGAAATGAGAATTTTTGAGTTTTTTTCGTTGACCCTAGGGATGACAAAGCCAGCGGCTGCGAAAAAGAGTAGAGCCTTCGGCAGAAAAGGAATTGAAGTCATTCGATGGACGAAATACCGATGACAAGAGCGACACATGACCATCAAACACCCCTCGTGGCCAACGTTAGGCAACTGCAGTATTTTTCTTTTGTGAAATGTAATGATGAATACAGACAAAGAGGAACCTTTTAGCGGACTCATAGCGGACTCATAGCGGACTTAGGCATATGATGCCGACGAGGAGTGTCGACAGATCGGTGTGCCACGCTCCAATTATTTCTTTTTTCACTCTTTTTTCAATTAGTGCCCTATTATCTTATTTTTTTATGTAAATTTGCATTTTATTATAATTGTAAAAATAATTACATAATTAATATTAATAATATGAAAATCAGTAAGCTATTTGCTTCTGCTTTGCTTGTTGCCGCCTTTGTCAGCGGAGGCACATCCAAAGCATGCACCAATTTCCTTTTCACCAAGGGAGCCACCAAGGACGGCTCGACAATGATAACCTATGCCGCCGACAGCCACGTGCTTTATGGCGAACTCTACTATCGCCGCGCCGCCAAATATCCCGCAGGCGAGATGATACAAGTGGTTGACTGGGACACCGGCAAGCCCCTTATCAAAATTCCCCAAGTCGCTCAAACCTACAGCGTTGTTGGCAACATCAACGAACATCAGCTTGCTATAGGCGAAACCACCTATGGCGGCCGTGAAGAGCTTGCCAACGAAATAGAGGGTGGCATCGACTACGGCTCGCTCATCTACCTTACCCTGCAGCGCGCCCGCAACGCCCGCGAAGCCATCCAGGTCCTCGCCGGCTTCCTCAGCCAATACCCCTACCACAGCGAAGGCGAAAGCTTCAGCATCTGCGACCCCAACGAGGTTTGGATTTTCGAGCTTATAGGCAAACGCCCCAACCTTGCCAAGGCCGACCTTAGCAAGAAGTTGAAATACAAATACACCGACGGCGCCGTATGGGTGGCCCGCCGCATTCCCGACGGATATGTGTGCGGTCACGCCAACCAGGCACGCATCACCAAGTTTTCCCAGGAACCCAAGAAATTCAACAAAGCCAAAGGTAAAGGTCTTCACAGCGCCATCAGCAGCGCACATATCGACTATGTTTTCGAACCAGAAGTGGAATGCGTTTACAGCTCGGATGTGATCACCTTCGCACGCGCCTGCGGCTGGTATAACGGCACCGACGCCGACTTTAGCTTCACCGACACCTACGCGCCTCTTACTTTCAGTGGCATCCGCGCTTGCGACGCACGAGTATATGCCATGTTCCGTCGCGTCAACGCCAGTATGTCGAAATACGAGAAATACGCTATGGGCGATGTCAACGCCGAGCGCATGCCCCTGTGGATCAAACCCGATCACAAGGTTGATGTTAAAGAGGTTATGGACCTTATGCGCGACCATTACGAAGGCACCGCCATGGATATGACCCAGGATGTCGGAGCCGGTCCTTTCGCTTGCCCCTACCGCTGGCGTCCCATGGGCTTCAAAGTGGACGGCAAAGAATATATCCACGAACGCGCCACATCTACCCAGCAAACCGGTTTCAGCTTTGTGGCACAGTGCCGTAGCTGGCTGCCCAACAAAGTTGGCGGCATCATTTGGTTTGGTGTCGACGACACCTACTCGACCGTATACTGCCCCATGTATTGTGGCATCACCGAGATACCACTCTGCTTCCGCGAAGGCAATGGCGATATGCTGACCTACAGCCCAACATCAGCTTTCTGGCTCTTCAACCGTGTTACCAACTTCGTCTACGGGCGCTATAAAGACATGATAGTAGACCTCCAAAAGGTTCAAACCAGTCTTGAGGAAGGCTTTATAACCGACGTGGAGAGAAGCGACAACCGTTTCAAAGCCGCCACCGAGTCAGAGCTCACCACACTCCTCAACGATTTCAGCAACCGTCAGGCAAAGAAGATGATGGATGAGTGGAACAAACTAGACCAATATCTTCTGGTTAAATACATTGACGGCAATGTCAAGAAAGAAGAGGGCGGCAAATTCAAACGCACCGAGTTTGGCGGATGCGCATCGCCCAGCCAGCCGGAGTATCCACAGTGGTACTATCGCATGATTGTCAAAGATCACGGCAATATTATCGAAGCAAAATAGTGCATTTGAAATATTCCACAATACAGACAAAATTTAGATTTGTTTGAGATTAACCCCGAAAGTTTTTTACCAGCTTTCGGGGTTCTATTGTGAATACAGAGGCGATTTTTTCAAAAAACACAACAGCGTTATGCTTTTGCAGCATGAAAAATAGACGAGAGAAAGCATGTCTAAGTACTATCTAGGTACTATCAGAGTACTATGAGGGAACGGAGAGAGTGAGGCAGTATTCATAGTATGATCGAGAGGGGTGGGAGAGGATTCTGAGTGAGGAATGTGGATAGGGGGGGCATATATAGAGGGATGGATCCTAAGGAATGAAGAAATCAGCGGCATTAAGGAATGGGCTTTTATGAAATTGAAGAAATATTTGTAATTTTGCAACGAAATAATACTAAAACCATGAAATATAAAATTCTCATTGTCATAACACTTATTTTGGGTTGGAGCTATGGCGAAGCCTGCACCAACTTTATCTGCAGCCGAGGAGCCAGCGCCGATGGCAGCACAATGATAACCTATGTCGCCGACAGTCACACACGTTATGGTCAGCTACGCTACCACAAGGGAGGCGACCACCAGTTGGGCGAGACAGTGAGACTTTACAACTACGGCAGTTTGAAATTCCAACTAGAGATACCCCAAGTGGCGCACACCTACAATGTTGTAGGCTTTATCAACGAGTGCCAGCTGGCCATAGGAGAGACAACATGGGGCGGTATTTCACCCCTTGACAAGGGCAATGCACAGGGTATAGATTATGGCAATTTGATCTATCTGGCGCTGCAGCGCGCAGCCAACTGCCGTGAGGCCATCAAGGTTATGGCCGAATTGGTGGAGACCTACGGCTATGCCGACGGAGGCGAAAGTTTTTCTATTGCCGATCCCAATGAGGTGTGGATTTTTGAAATCACCAGCAAAGGCAAAGAGAAAGGTGCCGTATGGGTGGCTCGACGAGTACCCGAAGGCTATGTTTGCGGCCACGCCAACCAGGCCCGTATCACCCAGTTTCCACTTGAGGTCAAGAAGAAACGCACCAGTATTAGTAGCAAAAACCTCAAATACATAATGCTCCCCGAGGTGGAATGTGTTTACTCGGCCGATGTCATCACCTTTGCCCGCAATAACGGCCTTTTTGCTGGCAACGACAGCGATTTTAGTTTTGCCGATACCTACAATCCTTTGACTTTTAGTGGTATCCGCGCCTGTGAGGCAAGAGTTTACGCCATGTTTAACCGCATCAACGCCGACATGAAACAATATGAGCCTTTTGCTATGGGCGACGCCACAGCTCCCCGTTTGCCGCTGTGGATAGTTCCCGACCGCAAACTCACAGTCAGCGACGTTATGGAGCTTATGCGCGACCACTATGAGGGCACAGCAATGGATATGACGCAGGATGTTGGCGGCGGTCCATTCCATTGTCCCTACCGATGGCGTCCCATGGATTTTGAGATTGACGGTCAGAAATACGTGCACGAACGCGCCATCTCGACTCAGCAAACAGGATTCAGTTTTGTGGCCCAATGTCGCGGCTGGCTTCCCAACAAGCTTGGCGGTATTATTTGGTTTGGCGTAGACGACACCTATTCGACCGTCTACTGTCCCATGTTTTGTGGCATAACACAAATACCTGTATGCTTTGAGGAGGGAAACGGATCGATGGCAGAATACTCAGAGACATCAGCATTCTGGCTTTTCAACCGCGTCAGCAACTTCTGCTATCTGCGCTATGACAGTATGATAGTAGACGTGCGTCGAGTGCAGAAAAGTCTGGAGACCGACTTTGTCAATGTTGTCGACGGAGTCAGCAAACAGTGTGAAAACTACGATGACGCGCGACTAGTGTCTTTCCTCAACCGCGCCAGCAACAGTTGCGCCGACCGTATGATGCGCAGTTGGAGCGAATTAGACCATATGCTGCTCATGAAATACATAGACGGCAACATCAAAACGGTTGAAAATGGCCGAATCAAAACAACTTCAACAGGAGTAGTCACCGGCATCAAGCAACCACCATATCCGGAATGGTTTTATCGCCAGATAGTTGACGACCATGGTGAAGTGATCAAAGTCAGATGAAAAGCACGGCAATTATATCCTCATCCGTTCTGCTTCTGCTACTTAGCACGGCATTCACATACGGCGACGCCTCGTGGAGGGCGCCACGTTTTGGCGATATGTACGACTGCTTCATTATTTGCGACGCCGAGGTGTCGGCCTATGCCGACGAGGACTACGAGCAGGTAGACAGCGACGAGCTGATGGAAATCCTCGCCACTGGTCGCTACTCGCACACAGCCTTTGTGCCACAATGGCGCATACTGCTCTATGACGACGATGGCGTACGATACCGAATATATATAGATGCCTCGTGCCGCCATTATCGTATTGACGGCAACTATTTCAAACTGAAAAAGAAACAGGCAAAGAGGATGAAACGCCTATTTGGAGTCTGACATTCCGTTGCCTTTTCCAGCCAGAAGTCCACAGGCAGCCATGATGTCCTCGCCGCGCGATGCCCTAATTGTGCAGGTAACACCATGGGAGTCGAGATAGTCGCGGAATGTTGTCATAGTCCGCTCATCGCTGCTCTTGTAGGGCACTCCCGGTGACGAATGGAATCGTATCAAGTTGACTCTGCACCGTAGCCCTTTGAGCAGTTTGACAAGCTCGGCGGCATGAGCCATATCGTCGTTCAATCCTTTGAACATGGTGTATTCGAACGAGATGCGTCGTTGTCCACGCCAGTCGTAGCGTTTCAGAAGCGTTATGGTGTCGACAATAGGGAAGGCTTTCTCCATAGGCATTATTGCCAGGCGTTCCTTGGGGAAGGCATTGTGAAGACTTACAGCGACATGGCACTGAGTCTCGTCGAGCAAGCGACGCAATACGGGAGTGATGCCCACAGTAGAGACAGTGAGTCTATGTGGACTCCATGCCAAACCCCACTCAGAGGTGAGCACATCGAGAGTACTTTTAATAGCCTCGTAGTTGTCCATTGGCTCACCCATGCCCATAAAGACCACATTGGAGAGCATATCACTGTCGGGCACAGAGAAAATCTGGTTGAGGATTTGCGAAGCGGAGAGGCTGCCGTGGAAGCCCTGTTGTCCTGTGGCGCAGAAACGGCATCCCATTTTGCATCCCACCTGACACGAGACACAGAGAGTGGCGCGGTCATCGGCTGGAATGAAGACAGACTCGACATATCGTTGTACACCATTTATGACGACTGGGAACAGATATTTTTTGGTGCCGTCGACAGAGGTTTGGCAGTCGACCGGTTCGCAGTGTCCCACTAAGGCAAACTCTTTCAGGCGGCTTCTGATTTTGAGAGACAAATTGGTCATTGCGTCGAAGTCGGATACACGCTTGGCGTACATCCAATCGCACAGCTGTTTGGCGGAGAACTTAGGGAAGCCCTCGTTGGCGCAGAGCGCTTGTAATTCTGTCAAGGAAAGACCAAAGATATCTTTTTTCATAATCACCAAATCTGAGAAGAAGACTCGGGTACCTCGTTGCGCTCAGTTTCCAGTTCTTGCTGATAGATGCTTTCATCCCATTCCAGCTCTTCTTCAGAGAGGTTAGGTTTGGTGAAGTCGCCGCGATAGAAATTGAGCACTCTGTCGTCGTATACTGCCCGCATGTAATGGCCGAAGATAGGCAGAGCCTGACGAGCGCCCTGACCATATTCCATGCTTCTGAAATGGATAGAGCGTAGTTCGCCGCCCGTCCATACGACGGTAGTAAGCTTGGGTGTGATACCCACAAACCAGCAGTCGCTGTTGTTCTGAGTAGTACCTGTTTTGCCGGCCATAGGGTACTGCAGTTTGAACTGACCGCCACGCAGGCGCGCACCAGTACCGCTATCCACAACACCCTTCATCATCTGAATCATCATCCATGCTATGCGAGGACTAATAGCTTCGCGACGTTCGGGAGTGAAAGTTTGCAACACTTTGCCCTTGTTGTCCTCGATACGAGTTATGAAGATAGGCTGCACATATTCGCCCTGATTTGGGAAAGTAGCCATAGCGCCAGCCATTTCGGCGACAGTAATTTCCGCGGCGCCGACACAGATGGCAGGCACGGGGTCGATAGGACTGGTAACACCCATTTTGCGTGCAATGTTAATAACCATATTAGGACCGTTGGGGCCACCTGCCTTCATAAGGTAAGCCGACACCCAGTTGATAGAGTTTGCCAGAGCCCATTTAAGGGTAACGTACTCACCCTCGCGGGCATGACTCGAGTTGCGCGGGCACCAGTCGCCGATGCACACGGCAGTGTTAGGCACTTGAGTGTAGGGTGTCATGTCGAGGTCCTGCAACGCCATAGTGTATACAAAAGGTTTGAAGGTAGAGCCTACCTGACGGCGACTTTGAATCACGTTGTCGTATTTGAAGTAGCGGTAGTTGATGCCGCCCACATAAGCTTTGACGTGACCTGTGCCCGTTTCGACCGACATAAGGCCAGCATTGAGGAATTTTTTGACATATATCAGTGAATCCCAAGGAGTCATCACTGTGTCGACGGGGCCGTTCCAAGAGAACACCCTCATGCGTATTTTTTCCTCTTTAAAATATTTTTTTATCGTCGACTCCGAGGCGCCGTCTTGTTTCATCTGGTAGTAACGGTCGGAGGCCTTCATGGCGAGAGTGAGGAAATGTTCCTCCTGCTCCTTGCTGAGTTTGTTGAAGGGGTCGCCACCACGGCGGCTCAGTTCTTTGAAGAAGGCAGGCTGGATAACCTCTTTCATGTGTTTTTGCACAGCTTTTTCGGCGTGCATTTGAAGTCGCGAGTCGATGGTGGTGTATATTCTCAGGCCGTCTTTATGAACATCGTAGTAGGTACCGTCGCTCTTCTTATGGCTTCCGCACCAGTCTTTCATATAGTTGCGAATGTATTCTCTCAGATAGGGAGCCGAGCCGTCGTTGTGGCTAATGGGGCGGTAATGCGACATGTTTATGCTCTTTTCCTTGAGATTGGCAAAGTCCTCGTCGGAGAGATATTTTTCGCCTGTTTGCGGGTCGGTGTAGTTGTTCATCTGACTGAGGACGACGTTGCGGCGACGGAGAGCGTTTTCGGGATTGAGGATGGGGCTGTAGGAGGTAGGAGCCTTGAGGAGGCCCACCAACACAGCCGCCTCCTCCACCTTAAGCTCGGCAGGAGACTTGTCGAAAAAGGTGTGAGCCGCCGTTTCGATACCATAGGCATTGCTGCCGAAATCGACGGTATTGAGATACATGGCCAGAATTTCCTCTTTAGAGTAGTTGTGCTCAAGTTTAACAGCAACAATCCACTCTTTGAATTTGGAGTATATCAGACCCATTTTCGATTTTTTTTCGCGAGGGAAGAGATTCTTAGCCAGCTGTTGAGTAATTGTGCTACCGCCGCCACTGCTGCTGTGACGGCCGACGAGAGTTTTGAAGAACACGCGTCCTAAGCTACGCGCGTCGATACCTGCATGATCGTAAAAACGCACATCCTCGGTAGCCACTAGGGCGTGGATGAGGTTGAGGTTGGTTCCTCCGGCGGTAATCTGATGGTAGGTGAGGTTGGAGCGATTCTCAATACCTATGTATCCCAGCACTTGACCGTCTTCAGACCACACCTCGGAGGCCAGGTTGGAACGTGGGTTTTCAAGTTCCTCGAACGAGGGCATAAATCCGAGCCAGCCTAGAGACAACATAGTGAAAATGAGTGCTAAAAGTACCCAGAACGATCCGAAAATGATCCATACCGCCTTAACACCTTTGTTTCCCTGTCGGGCATTGGCTTTTTCCTTGTCTTTTTTGCTTTTATACTGAGCCACGATGATGATGGTAAATGGTTATAAGTGTTTGTGTTTTTGTGTGTCGCCTTGTTTTTCCCGTTGTCAATCGAGTTTCTGGATAGTCATACCCACATCATGCATGCCAGCAAGAATGGTGTCGCGCATAGCGTGAGAGACAACAAATTGATAGATGCCTTTTTGTGGGAAATGGAAGGCGCATAGAGGATATCGTCCATCGATATAACGTCCACTCTGACGTCCCCTCCAACGTCCATCGCGTTCGGCAAGTGAGAACTCCACATTGGTGTCGACAGCAATGGTACCGTCGGGATATATCGTTTTAATGAAAAAATAGATGTTGGAATAGGAATAGTCAATGCTGTTGCGAATGTCAAGACAGCATAGGTAGTTGCCTGTAGTGTCTTCCACCTCACAGTTGAAGATGAGTTTGTCTGAGGCGTTCCAACCCTTGTCGTCAATGCGTTTACTGTCGCTATACATCACGCTGCTGTCGCATGCTGCAAGCAAAGAGGCAAATATTACAAAAATGGGTATGAGGCCTAACAATTTTTTCATGATTGATGCTTGTTGGGATTATTGTTAGATTTGTTGTTGCGGTTGTCATGTTGAGCTCTTGGTCCGCGGTTTTCGCGGTTGTCCCTATTGTCGCGTGGAGCATGATTGTTGCGAGGACTACGGTTTTCGCGATTGTCTCTGTTTTCGCGATTGTCTCTGTTTTCGCGATTATCTCTATTGTCGCGACCGCCACGAATCTCTTTAGCTGGTCGAGGTCCACGATTGTCTCTGTTGTCATGTCCTTCACGACCGCCACGCTGCTCTCTGCGATCGGCACGATTATCCTGAGCTTTATCGTTTTCGGAGGCAGCATTGTCGTCGGCAAGCATACTCAGTTCACGCTCAAACTCGTCGGAGTTGGATTCCTGCACCAGAGCAGCTGTTGACATCAGCTCAACCTGGAAGTCCTCGAGTTGTTCGGGATACTCCTGATTTCGGTTCATATCGATGATTTTCTTCACATCGTCGGCCTTAATGGCATAGAGTTCGTTCTCGCCCTCATAAGCATACCACATTATGCCGCGGAATACGTCGGTTTTTTTGTAGAGAGCCAAGCCTTTCTTGAATCGGATAGGCGTGTTGGAGGGAGGGAAGTTTTTCAGAGCATCGGCATATACGGCGTATTCGAAGTTGAGGCAACATTTGAGTTTTCCGCACTGTCCGGCGAGTTTCTGTGGATTGGGCAGAATTTGTTGAGCTTTGGCGACGCTGGTAGTTACCGATTTGAAATTGGTGAGCCAAGTACTGCAGCATAGTTCACGGCCGCAAGTGCCGATGCCGCCCACTTTGCCTGCCTCTTGACGGACACCGATTTGTTTCATCTCGATACGCACATGAAACTGTTCGGCTAGGACCTTGATAAGGTTGCGGAAGTCGACGCGGTCGTCGGCGGTGTAGTAGAAAATAGCCTTAGAGTGGTCGCCTTGATATTCAACGTCGTTGACCTTCATTACCAGACCCAGTTCTTCGGCGATGTGGCGTGTGCGTTTCAGTGTGTTGTCTTCGTCCTTAATAGATGTTGTCCAGCGCTCAATGTCGCTAGCTTTGGCACGGCGGAAGAGTTTTTTGATGTCTTCTGAGGCGGGGTCAGCTTTTTTCTTGATCATCTGAATGCGGCAAGCTTCGCCTGTAAGACTTACGATACCCACGTCGTGACCGGGAATTCCTTCTACAGCTACTATGTCGCCGTCAGAGACATCTATGCCATCGGGGAGGCGGAAAAAATCTTTGCGGTTGTTTTTGAAACGGACTTCCACGCAGTCGAAAGGTTTCTCCATGGGGCGACGTAGGCCCTTCATCCAGTTGCAAGAACCCACCTTGCAGCAGCTGCGCAGTTCGATTTCGCTTACGGGCACATAGGATTCGGGGCAGTGGTTGCAGCCACGTGAAAGGTATAGAGACTCCTTGTACTCCACCTTGGGTAGAGTGGGGTCAGGCTCGAGGTAGGGGTCCATAGCGCTCTCGTTAGCCTCAAAGTCGGTAGGGACCTCTTCTTCGGAGTTGTCAACGTATTTGGGCTTGTAACCGGCATTGCGTTTTTCGCGACGGCTTTGAATAAAGGCCTCCATTTCCTCGACGGTGGCGGCATCCTCGTCAATATCGGGCTCTATAGCATCGGACTTTGGTTCGACATCGGGTTTCGGCTCGTTGTTTCCGCCAGAATGATGATGCTGCTGAGAACGTTGACGGCGTTCGTTGTTGTCTTTATTATTGTTGTTGTTAGTTTCGGTCATGAATAGGGAGATAATATGATTGATAAAATGTATATAGTATTATATTCTAGGGAATTATATTAGTTTGATTATTATTTCGATAAACAAATTATAAAAGTTGTCTTTTATCTTTTTTTCAATGCTTTGCTGATGTTGAACGACAGTTCCATGAAGGTTATTTTAGAGTATGCGTTGCGTTCGATAGAGAAAATGGCGTCGTTGAAAGCTTTGTCGAGACGTTCTATGTTGCGTTCGGTAATCATGGTAGGGAAGGAAGCGTTGAATTTTTCGTCTCCAAAGTCCATGTTTTGCGGTAGGCCGGCATTGTTGCGCAGGAAGCATTCGCGAATAGCCTGCAACGCATAGGAGAGGAACTGTTTTTGTTGTTCACGTTTGAGAGCCGCCATTTCGTCGACCCATGATGAGAGCGACAGCATGTTGAGTTTGAAAAGCTGTCTCATCCACACTACATAGCTATTGGCGAATCTTTGTTCCACCTCGGTGGGGATGTGGATTTTGTTACTGATAGAGGGAACCTTTACGAGTTGCGTGCGTGAGATGATGGTGCTGAGGAGTTTCTCGCTTTGCTCGGAGACAAGGATGATGAGAGTGCGAGGGTCAGGTTCCTCCAAGTTTTTCAGGATTTTGTTGGCGGCGAAGACGTTTAGTTTCTCTGCCATCCAAATAATGACCACTTTATAGTTGCCCTCGTAGGATTTCAGTGATAAGATGTGGCCCATATTGTCCGCATCTAGTTCGCGAATCATACCTTGTTTGTTTTCAATTCCGACAAAATCATACCACTGATCAAGACTGCCTCGCTGGTTGTAATTGTTAAGGAAGTCGCGGAACTCAGCTTCAAAATCAGACGATTGAGGTTTGTTGTTATTACCAATTGCAGCAGTAGGGAAATAGAAATGGAGGTCGCTGTGAGAGAGTTGCTGATATTTAAGGCAAGAGGGGCAGGAGCCACACGAGTCGGCGCGCAATTCACCATGTTCGTGGTTATGAAAATGTTGGCGGTTAGTGCAACCCAGATATTGAGCGTATGCAATAGCTAGCGCCAAGCTTCCCGAAACAGTGTCGCCGAGGAACAATTGAGCATGACTAATCCTGCCGGAGTCGATAATTTCGGTTAAGCTATTCGCCATAACCTCCTGACCTATAATATCTTTAAATTGCATAATACAAACTAATCAAACTACAAAATTACTATTTTTTTTTAATATAGTACAATAATAAATGTCGATGGCATCTAAAACTATACCACTAGTAGCGCTTGCAGGCAACGATTTTTCAAGCTCCAGTCACTACCATTAGTTATAGGAAGTGATTTTTTAATTATTTTTTGGGAGAAGGTAGAATTCAGAATGACAGTACTTTTGCAAACAGAAACAACAAAAAACATTTTGCCATTAGGAATGTGTAAAAGATTGGTTGTTATTTAGTTTTATGGATTAATAATGGAAACAGGCACCCTAGATAGGTTGCCTGTTTTTTTGTGGGGAGGCCTTTGGTTTATGGAAACGCCTGAAACGAGTAGTGACATTATTATTATCGTTATAACGAAAAAAGCTCACAGAAATCACATCTTAGTTGTCGCATTTTGCCTTTAGGCTCATAAGTGGATTGATAATGTAGGGAATGTAGTATTGCATTGACGGTTTCATGGCATGATAGTATTCAAGCTGTTCGTCAACTTGATGGCGGCACAAGTCTTTGTATTGCTGATGTTTGTCCAAGTTGCCACATGTGGCGTAGGCTTGAGCGATGTCAAAAGAGATTTGAGGTTCGCAAAGAAGAGAAGGCGAGATAGCAGTACAAGTGCTGTCGAGGACGGCAACAGCGTCGAGGGCACGTCCAGCAGAAGCAAGCGCATTGGAGATTGTGATAGCATCGTGCCAATATTGAACCAAAAACTCGGACGATGTCTCGTCGACATAGACTCCATTTAGAGGTTGCCATTTCAGCTTGTCAGTCATTAGATGGAAGCTGCAGTCAAGATCCACGCTGTCGACAGATATGCTGTCTGACAGACGGAATCCAAAACCGCATAGCAGCATGCGGCCGTCGAAGGCGACGCGATGGTCGCTGGCGGCATAGTGGCTGAAATGAACCGGGAATTTCTTTTCGGGGCGAGATTCGATGATAGTCATCATCCGTCGATAAGGGCCTTGGTTGTCTAGGAGAGAGTCGAGTCCGCAGAATCGCTTGTCGCGCTGCGCCAACTGATGGGCTACGCTTTGGCTGTAGCTATCGCTGCCAAGAAGCGACAAATTGACAATCTGCACATCAGTGCGATATTCCTCAACCTCTTGCATATACCAAAGAGGGTATGTGTCGTTGTCGGCGAGGGTGAAAAGAATGGCGTTCTTATTGCACGAATCCAGCAGGTTGCGAGCCGAGTCGCGTGCGATATAGCGTCCGCTGCGGTCGTGATCGTCCCAGTTTTGAAAAGCCATAAGTATCGGAACACCCAAGAGCAGAACACTGACGATTGGTGCACAAGCTTTTTTCCCTGTTGTTTTTTTTCTCACCCATTCAGACAACGCCAGAGCCCCTAAACCTATCCATATAGCGAAAGCGTAGAACGACAGCACATAGGCATAATCACGCTCACGAGGCTCGTAAAGAGGGTGGTTTAGGTATACCGATAGCAGCACTCCCGAGGAGAGGAACAGGGTCATCACAACCCATCCCCAACCCTTGTCGCGCTTAAATATGGCGAAGCATCCCAAGATGCCCAGCAGCAAAGGCAGCATAAAATAGCGATTGTGGCCGGCGCGTGGCATAGATTCGGGCAATTGAGCCGACGAGCCGACATAGAGTTTGTCTAACGGACCAATGCCAGTAATGAACTGACCTTTCTGCAAGTTGCCGTAACCCTGTCGGTCGTTGTAGCGACCCGAAAAATTCCACATTAGGTATCGCAAATACATGTATCCCAGCTGGTAACCGCCAAAGATGACCAAATTGTCGCCAAACGAAGGCTTATAGTACTCTTTGCCGTTCACGTTGACCATTTTGCCATGATGGCCGCACCATTCGCTGTAGTATTGGTCGGCATGAGCGTTTCGTTTCCACATGCGAGGGAACAGCATGTCCATTTCGGGCGCATATACAGGTTTGCCGTCGCGCCATTGCACTATAGGAGAGTTGTAGCAGCGTCCGTAGAGAAGGGGAGCGTGCTCATATTGCTCACGCGTCATATAAGAGTGGAAAGAGTCGAAATTACTGGGATTACCCATATTTATTGGAGGGTCAGCGGCGGCGCGGATAGGAACAATGGCATAGGGAGATATGCCGGCCAAAAACAGCACAGTAGCTACTGGCAAAGCTCGTAGCGGGAAGCCTCCAACATGACGGCGACGCAGGAAATATATGACCACCAGCGCAGGTATTGTAAGTAATCCAAGCAGATGGACGCATAGTGAAAGACTGAGAAGGAAGACCTCCAAAAGCAACCAGCGAGAAGCATAGGCCGATTCATCGCATTGAGCCCATCGCACCATAGCCCACACTATTGCCGATGAGAAAAGCATAGAGAGACTGTATACCTCGCTCTCAGCCGCCGAAAACCAAGCAGTGTCGCAGAACAGGTAGCATGCCGCTGCGACGAGGGCGGGCAGAAAAGATTTTGAAAATGACACATCTTGCGGCTTGAAAAACAGTGTCACTCGAGCCACAGTCCAAAAAAGGAACATTGCCGTAAGTCCACCGGCAACGGCGCTGAGGGCGTTGCTCCACCAAGCCACCATAGCCGTGTTGGAACCGGCGAGGAGCATGAACACTTTTGCCAAAAGCTGATAGAGAGGAGCTCCTGGAGGGTGGCTCACCTGCAGCTTATAGGAAGAGGCTATGAATTCGCCACAATCCCAGAAACTTACCATAGGTTCCATTGTGAGCAGGTATATCACAGAGCCCACAAGGCCCACCAGCCATCCCGTTAGGTTGAAAATCCTTTTTGCCGGAATATTGAAACTCCGATTATCTGAGTTTCTGATCATCTGAATATCATTGTTTTTCGATTACCAGTTCACCACCGATTTGTTGAAGACGTCGTCGCAAAGCTCACTCACTATCTCGCTCATCAGTCCGCTTTCTACCGAGGAGAAGTTCAGCTGAGCGTTATAGTCGCGGTAGCGAGTGAAAGATTGCTCAAAACTTGCGTCGGGGTCGCAATTGTTGACAAATCGCACCTTTATCGTTATAGAGAGCCGGTTCATAGACACCTCGTCTTTTGACGATAGGGCGGCAGCGCGAGTGGTGTATGCCGTTATTTCGCCACTGATTTCCAAATCGGCAGTTCCCCCATTGACAACATTGAGGCTGGTTTGTGACGAAAAGAGATTGCGTAAATCGTCGGTAAGTTTCTGACTTAGTTGCGGATTGACGGTGGCGGCATAATTAGGGAAAGTGGACACAGAAATCGTTTTTGCGTTGGCGGGAATAGATGCTCCCGTAAAGGTGTAGCCCCCCTTGCATGCTGTAAATAATGCTACAGCAATAGTCAGAAATATAATTACTAATCGTCTCATTGTAAGGTGAACAGAGATTTCTGCTTTGTCATGTGGGCAAATAGCCCACAGATAAATAATCACACGTTGTGAGAGTCGTTGTCAATATGTTTTTCGTCCTCCATCTGCCAAAGCATAAAACCAGCTTGCTGCTCCATGTAGGTAAGTACGGCATGCTTGATGTTCAGGTCGTTGATGGCGCCAATTTCATTGACGATCTCGTCAATTTTTTGTTTGATATTATTGTCCACGATATTTTTTTTTAAATAGTAAAACGATTTTTTATCCTAGTTAACGGCGAGAACATAGAATTTATTACATTGCCAATCAAAAAACCTGTTTCAGATATATAAAAAAAGCCTACCTTTGCAAATTATTAGTTTAACCCACCAGAAAACATGAATTAGCAATTGCAGTGGCTAATATTCTGATAATTGGAGGTTTCCGCAGACCTTCGAATCTAGAAGTCTTAATAATACATTATAGTTCTCATTTATGAAAAATACAAAGGTATCAAACTATTTCCTTTCCGACTTCAACATGTTGATTTTGGTGCTTATCAATGTGATAATTATTTTTTTGCAGGAGTGTGGCGTCGAGAACGCTGTGATGTCGGTCATAGATATACTATGTACCATTCTTTTTGTCGTGGAGATGATAACAAAACAGCGTCATTATGGCATGCGCAACTATTGGCGCGATGGATGGAACATCCTTGACGGGTTGGTGACCATTCTTTCGCTCCCTGCTCTTCTCGTCTACTTCATGCCCCAGCTGGCGGGAGTAAAGATACTCGTTGTGTTCCGTGCCCTCAGAGTATTCAAATTGTTTCGAGCCGCACGCCATTTCCCCAATCTCAAAAAGATATGGAGTGGATTCATGCTTGCCCTGCGCCAGTCGGCGGCATTTCTCCTCGCCTACATCATCATTATTTTTGTCGCTGCCATGTTCAATAGCGCGCTGTTTTCCAGTGTGGCTCCTCAATATTTTGCGACACCTCTCGACGCAATGTATGCTGTATTTCAGATGTGTACAGTGGAAGGTTGGTATGAGATTCCCAATGCCGTTGTCGGCAACATGCCACTCTTTTGGATGCATATGGTGCGTATATATTTCTGTTTGATACTCATAGGTGGTGGCATTATAGGTATGTCGCTAATAAACTCCATTTTCGTCGACGCAATGGTTGCCGACAACAACGATGACCTTATAAATCTACTCCAAGAGATTAAAAACAGCAACGACAAACAAAATCGTTCGCTACAGGAAAAAATCGACACCCTTCAATACGAAATCAAACAATTGATTGATAAAAAGATATAATCAAGTTGTACACATGTCCAACATATTTTTACAATAAAGTTGCAGGTGATTGTGTTTTTTTATGTACTTTTGTAATTCAATTAAAAAAAATAATGAAATAACATAAAATACTGTAATCATGTATACTAAATTCCAAGAACATCTACAGAAAGAGTTGGCCGACATCGAAGCTGCCGGTCTTTACAAACATGAACGCATAATAGAAAGCCCCCAGGGTGCCGAAATTATGGTGAAAGGCAAAAAGTGCCTTAATTTCTGCGCCAACAACTACCTTGGTCTTGCCGACAACCCAGAACTTATCGAGGCTGCCAAGAAAGGCATGGACGCTCGCGGCTACGGTATGGCCTCTGTTCGCTTCATTTGCGGATGCCAGGACCTTCACAAACAACTTGAAAAGAAAATCGCTGAATTCTTTGGCACAGAGGACACTATTCTCTATGCTGCTTGTTTCGACGCCAATGGTGGTGTTTTTGAGCCACTCCTTACCGAAGAGGATGCTATCATCAGCGACGCACTCAACCACGCTTCCATAATTGATGGTGTACGTCTCTGCAAGGCACAGCGTTATCGCTATGCCAACGCCGATATGGCCGACCTTGAGGAGCAGCTGAAAGCAGCTCAGAAGAACCGTTTCCGCATCATTGTCACCGACGGTGTCTTCTCGATGGACGGCAATGTATGCCCACTTGACAAGATATATGAACTCGCCAACAAGTATGACGCCATGGTTATGGTCGACGAGAGCCATTCGGCAGGTGTCGTAGGCAAAACAGGCCGTGGTGTCACCGAGCGATACAACCTGCGTGGCAAAATAGAGATTCTTACCGGCACATTAGGCAAGGCCTTTGGTGGCGCCATGGGCGGTTTCACCACCGGCAAGAAAGAAATCATTGACATGTTGCGTCAGCGCAGCCGTCCTTACCTTTTCTCCAACAGCATGGCTCCCGGCCTTGTTGCCGCTGGTATCCGCATGTTCGAGATGATGAGTGAGACCAACACCCTTCAGGACAAGTTGCATGAGAACACCGACTACTTCCTTCGTCGCATGAAAGAGGAAGGTTTCGATTGCAAACCAAGCGAGAGCGCCATTTGCGCCGTCATGATTTATGATGCCGCCAAGAGTCAGCAGTATGCTGCCAAGATGCAGGAAGAAGGCATCTTCGTTACCGGATTCTACTATCCTGTTGTTCCTAAAGGACAGGCCCGTATCCGTGTACAAATCAGTGCCGCACATGAACATGAACACCTCGACAAATGCATCGAGGCCTTCAAGAAAGTCCGTAAGGAAATTGAAGGCTAATAACCTCAAGGAGTCATTCGTGTAACCGCGGATGTTCAATCCATCAAGGCTATTATACAATGAGCGGATTTCAGGTTAGCCTGCGATCCGCTTTTTTATCAGTAATCACAACATAAATCAATTATGAAAAAAGTAAACACATATCTTATCATAACAGCTCTGTTGCTCATCATACTCGGAGCCGTATGCATCGTTAATCCCGTTGAGATTTTTAAGACAATGGCTTGGCTGGTGGGATTATTGATTCTGCTCACCGGAATCGTGTCACTTTTTTTTGGTTTGCGTGCACAGAAATACTTGCCCAACGCTGGCTCGACAACGCTGCTCGCCGCATTTCAGATTTTTGTGGGTCTCACCATGCTCTGCAACAGTGTGCTTTCCGCTACCACCATTATAGTGGTATTCGCCATGTGGGTCATATTCGAAGGTCTGTCGCTCGCTGTACTTTCGTTTGACTACAAACGTGCAGGATATGACAGATGGTGGCTCATGCTCCTGTTCGGTGTTTGCAGCATCATTCTTGGCTTTCTTGCCATGCGCAACCCCGAGGCCGTGGAGACCTTTATGGGTATCATGCTCGGCTTTGGCATCCTAGCCAATGGCATTGAGCGTATTGTGGCATTCTCGGCCTTGAGACGCATTCAACACACGGTACGCGACTTGAAAGAGAGTGCAACAGCACACAATATTGATGACTTTCAGAATGAAGATTGACAACTACCTCATGTAGTACCAATTAAAGAGGCGTTAAACATTTTATTGTTTACGCCTCTTTTTTATTTTGTCAGTTACAACAACTTTTGTACTTTTGTTGTTTGAAACAATAATCTGCATGGTTGCACAACAATCTGTTTGATTGTGTGTTAATGTAGCATTGGTATAATTATAGTATAATCAATAAACAAACAATAACAATGAAAAAAATTCTTATCGTCGGTGCCGGCGGACAGATTGGCTCGGAACTGACACGCAACTTAAGGGACATTTATGGTGACAACAACGTAGTGTGCAGCGACCTGCGTCCACTCAAGGGCGACCCCTACGAAAGAGGCCCCGTAGAACGTATTGACTCCACCCAGATTATGCAGATTGCCACCGCTGTGAAACAGTACAATATCGACACTATCTATAATCTTGCTGCAATCCTTAGCGCAACTGCAGAGCTTAACCCGATGCTTGGCTGGAACGTTGGTATTGGCTCACTCGTCAACTGCCTTGAGGTTGCCCGCCTTTTTGGCTGTGCCGTTTTCACACCCTCTTCAATCGGAGCCTTCGGTCCCTCCACTCCTCATGACAACACACCGCAGGATACTATCCAGCGTCCCAACACCATCTACGGTGTTACCAAGGTCACCGGTGAGCTCCTCAGCGACTACTACTTCACCCGCTTTGGTGTCGACACTCGTTCGGTACGTTTCCCAGGTCTGATCAGCTACCAGACCCTCCCCGGCGGCGGCACCACCGACTACGCTGTCGAAATTTATTACGCCGCAGTGAAAGGTGAAAAATTTGTCTGCCCGCTTAAGAAAGGCACCTATATGGACATGATGTATATGCCCGACGCACAGAAGGCCATGATTGACATCATGGAGGCTGATCCCACCAAGCTTGTGCACCGCAATAGCTTCAATGTCACCTCTATGAGTTTTGACCCAGAAATCATCTACAACGCCATCAAGAAACGTTATCCCAACTTTGAGATGGTTTACGAGCCAGAGCCTATAAAGCAGGCTATCGCCGACAGCTGGCCCGACAAGATGGATGACAGCTGCGCACGCAACGAATGGGGCTGGAATCCTCAATATGACCTTGAGCGCATGACCGACGACATGATCCTCAACCTCAAGAAGAAACTGCTTTAATAGTACGGCTGCAAGTCACCTTGCAGATAGCAGTCGAAAGCAACACAAACCGCGCAATTCAAATAGCAAAAAAAAGATATTGCACGGCTTGTGTTGTAAATAGGCCAAACAATAGTTGTGACAGCTATTTTTCGCACTTTATTCTCCGATTATTGTATAACCCATAAATAACAAGATGCCCATGAAAAAAATTCTATTTACAATCGCCTCGGTGATGGTATTGCTTTTCACCGGTTGCGGAAAAACAGGACACAAGGTAATTCAGGACCTTGACTTATTTCCATTTGAGCGTGACAATATGTATGGCTACGCAAATATGAAAGGAGAGATTGTTATCGCACCCATGGAGTTGGTTTATGCAGGATTCTTTCGTGACGGTCTTGCCCTCGCAGTCATCGATGTGAATATCAAAAAAGCCACCCTCGACGGCAGCGACAGCGTTGAGTATCCAGTTCGCCGTTTCGGCTACCTCAACGCCAAAGGGCAATGGGCAATAGAGCCGCGCTATGCAGAAGCCACTGATTTCTATAATGGTTTTGCCTGGGTGGTGGAAGAGGGAGGTTGCCCTCAACTTATCAATACCAAAGGCAAGGTGCAGACAGAAAGCGACGCTGATGCTGTGTCTGTCTACATCGACGGCATAGCCTCGTGCAATAAGTGTGTGGTCAAAGACAAATCGATAATTGCAGAAGCCCAGTTCATTGACATCAAAGGCAACAAGTTGTTTGAGAACATTGAAGGTGCTCGCTACTATCTCAAAGACTATTCCGAAAAACTAATGCCTTTCCGCATGGATGACAAGTATGGATATGTCGACAACACAGGAGCCATCAAAATCAACCCTCAATTTGGCGAGGTATACCCATTCTTCGATGGTGTCGCCGTTGTTGAGTCGGGCGACAAATATGGTGTTATTGACAAAAATGGCAAGTATGTCATCAACCCTCAATTCGACGCCATAGTTCCTGACAAGGGCATGTTTATGGTGCTCATGGGAGACCAGTGGGGATGGGTCGACAAGAAAGGAACTTATGTCATTAATCCTCAGTTTTCAAACGCCAAACCTTTTGGCGAAGCCAATCTTGCCCCCGTCAAGATGGGTGACAGTTGGGGTTATATCGACAAAAAAGGTACCATCAAAATAAATCCTCAGTTCGATTATGCACAGAGTTTTTGTGGAAAATATGCTTTGGTGAGAGTCGATGACTTGTGGGGGACCATAGACAAGAAAGGTGCCTATGTCGCCAATCCACAGTTTGATATCGATAGTTATCAGCTTGATGAATACCTATTTGGGGAACTCCCACTCCATGTTGAGGTTAAGTCTCAAGCTCCCAACATCAATGTTGTCAACGACTATATCGACTGGGACGGTTTGAAGAGCAATTTCCCCAAAAATTATGAAGAGCTTGCCGTAATGCAGGGTATCGAGCGTTACGATCGTGCTCAGAGGGTTATGTTTGACAGCACTCGATTCAACTACATGCTCAACAACCAGAGCATCGGAGGCGGTTATATTGTAGCTCTTTGTGCTATGGGTAACAACGAAAAGGAAATGAATTATGACGCTGCTTTGCCCATCAACACAGTAAACTATGTTATCGTTGGCACAGGCTTATCGGAAGCCAAATTAAAGGCCAATGTTGACAAAGTGAAACTCCCCAAAGGCGCCAAGAAACAGAAAGACAACGGCACCTCTACGGAATACAAGTGGGAAAAATACACCGTCACCGTAGGTTACACTCCAGCACCATACAATTATGTTTATGTCAGCATCTTTGACGGCAATGCGGAAATGCAATATTCTGAGGAGAACACAGAGGAATATTTACAGCAGGAATGCGATGTTCCTTGATGTGAGAGATTACGCGTGATATGAAAATGTCGGATAGTGTAGTTGCTATCCGACATTTTTTTGTCCATTTGTGCAGCCATTATTATGCTTTACGTGGTTGGTATTTCCTTCATAGTTCTCATGACGAAGTTTTCCTACTGGCGCAACAAACGTTAGGAATAATGTAATAGTGGTTTGTGGTTTAATTTGTATACCAATCTTTAAACTCTGATACTCTAGCGCGTGATACTATGATTTTTTCTGGTGTCTCAACATTAAGTGATACATGCAGCTTGCTCAGAGGCCACATTGTTATATCCTTCACGGCAGAGTGAGCTATGATATATTGGCGGTTGGCGCGGAAAAATTTGGTTGGGTCGAGTTGAGTAAAGATAGCGTCGAGAGGTTTGTCGAGAGAGTGGCTTTGTCCATTGAATGTGACGGCACGTGAAATCTTGTCGTCAAGATAGATATAAGCTATATCGTTGACATTGAGTGGTACCAGCTTGTCAAGCACGGGGATGAGGAAAAAAGATTTGTATCGTGGACGCCTCATCATCTCAATCAAAGCTTCGATGTTTTCTGGGACTTTCCCGGTGGTTTTGCACTCCAACTTGTGTAGTTTTTGCATTGCGCGAGTCAAGTCATCTTTGTTGATGGGTTTAAGCAGATAGTCAATGCTGTTGACTTTGAAAGCGTCGAGAGCATATTGGTCGTAGGCTGTAGTGAAAATTATTGGCGCCGTTATGGATACAGAATCGAAGATGCTGAATGAGAGGCCGTCGGCGAGGTGGATATCCATAAAGACAACGTCGACAGCGTTGTCTGACGAGAAAAATTCAATACTTTCCTCTACGGATTGCAATTTTGCGACTATGTTGGTGTTTGGCGATGTCTCGCAGAGTAGCCGCTCAAGATTTTGAGCTGCAATTTGTTCATCTTCAATAATTACTGCATTCATTGTGTGATTAAATTTTTGGAATAGTTATTATAGTGTTTTCTTTTTTCTTTTTTCCACTTTGCCGATTTTGTCTATTATTTTTGCCGTCTCGGAGGGGGAAAGGAGAGGCAGTTCCACAGAAAAGATGTTGTTTTGATTTCTGATAGATATGTCGCGGTTGCATAGCAGCTGATAGCGTTTCGACATGTTTGCCAAGCCCAGGCCGTTGCTTTGTTCCGAATCGTTTTTGGGCTGGATAACGTTGCTGATGCATACCGATTTGTTTTGTGTTGTCTCTATTTTGATGGTTAGTGGATGGCGGTCGCTGACGACATTATGTTTTAAGGCATTTTCTATCAATAGCTGAATGCTTATAGGCACCATATGGTATTTCGATAGTTCGGGGTTTATCTTTTTTTCAATTGTGAGGTTTTTGCCATAGCGTATAAGCATCATTTGCGAGTACGAGTCGACGAAGTGTAGTTCATCGTCGAGAGTCACTAGGCGTTTGCCCTGCATGATGTAGCGATATGTCGAAGCCAGCTGAAGCAGATAACGTTGAGCTTTGTCATCGTCGGCGCCTATAAGGCCGCTCAGCGTGTTCAGCGAGTTGAACAGAAAGTGGGGATCCATCTGGCTTTCCAGAGCCTCATATTTGACGAGTATGTTCTCTGCCTCAAGCTGTTCCTTTTCAATTTTCAGTTCCAATCGTCGTGAGACGTTGAAAATAAGTATTGATATCACTATTGCCGCTATAGCCACCATGAGGTCGCGCATAAGGAGAACGCTATTGTTGATGTTGGTTGGTTGGCTGTCATAGATGATATGTTGCATCCAGTTTGAGAAAACCGAGAAGGCGATAGCCAATGCCAACGATCCTCCAAAGAAGAGAATATATTTCGCCGCCAATGAAAAATGGCGTTTTATGAGGTAGAATATGAATATAATAATGAGGAATAGCAGTAGAGAGTTGGAAGCCAGAGAGTAGATGATATGGTATCCCTCATCTATTTTCCAATCCTTATCGACATGTGCCATGGAAGCGATGGCGGTAAGAATTATGCCACCCACTAGAGATATCCATAGCGCGTTGCTAGTGCTAAAGGTGTGGTGTTCGCGAATTTTTTGGTTTAATGGAATAGGCATGTTGTTGAAGACAGCGAGTTTAATGTTTTTTTTGTTAGTCTTTGGGTTTGGTCAAGGCTGTGGCGAGAATGGTTTTGCGCACCTTGTGTATGTTGTTGGAGCGGCGGTGCCGCATGTAGTTTTGCAGGTATATGGAGAGGCACGAGGTTATGAAATATATGCCTGCCTGAAGCCAAAGGATAAGGTATTCGTGGTTTACGCTCGACATACTGGCTCCCATCGACGATAGCTTGACATAGCCCTGTACTCCTGGTGTCGACGGGAACAGATAGCTGAAGTAGAGCCAGAAGCGAGGCATGCTTGCCTGTGGCCACACCATGCCTGTAAGGAAATAGAGTATTACGCTGAAAAAGACGAAGCATAGCATGGGCGAAATCTTTTGCCTTACCAGCAAGTGCCCCACGGTCATAGCGAAAAATATCACAGCGAGAATGAAAGGCAGAAGGAACATAAGGATATTGTAGAGGTTACCCAACTGAGGCAGATGGAACCAGCGGGGAATAAACCAGAGGTCCAGCAAAGTCAGAGGTATGTATATGAGGATGTAGCACAGTGAGCGGCCAATGAAAACGCGGTATATGCTTCGGGTGCGCAGGTGGGCGGGAATGTAGCTTAGCGCGCGGCGGTTCTCGTTGGCGTCGCCACAAAGGATGCATATGCCGAGGAAGAGAGTTTGGTGAATTACCAGCATAAGCAGACCTGGGAGGAAGAAGCTGCCATATCCCCCCGAGGGGTTGAAGAGTGTGGTGTTTTCGAGCACCACAGGTTGCATTTGTATTGTCGCCTCCTCAGAGCCCAGGCCTGAGGCCTCGTAGCGTTCCATCTCAATGGTGTGCATCTCGTCTATGAGAACACTGTTGCCGCCAGTAAGAGCCGCTTTGTAGTAATAGAAAGAGCTCATGTCCCCAAAAACTACAACACGAGCAGTCTCAAGGGCGGCAAGGCGTGTAGAGAAATCTTTTGGGAAATAAAAAATCGAGCGTACTTGATGGTTTTTGAACAATCGCTGAGCCTCTTCCATAGAGTGGCACCGATATGCCACTTCTAGTTCTGGAGTTGCGTCTAGTTTATGTATGAAACGTTTGCTTTCGGCACATACCGCCTCGTCGACAACGGCAATGGGAAGATTCTCGACATTCTCATTGCTGTATATGAAGCTGAAGAGCAGTGGATAGATGATGGGAGCCAGGAAGAAGATTACCAACACCATGCTGTCGCTGAAAACGCGGCGCACCTCGATGCTTAACACTGTCCATATATCATGCAAATACTTTATCATAAGGCGTCAGTGTTTGACTCCAATCTACTGTCGGAGTGTTGCGATGGTGTCATATTGGCGGTAGAGGGTTTGACATGTTTTTTTTGTTTTTGCTCCTGCCAGTTGAGCATAAAAGCGCCAAAGATGGGAAGTGTAAAGAAAAGCATCATAGCACAGAAACGAGGCCAACAGTAGGCAAATCCATTGCCGAAGATAGCGATGTCGCAGAAGTTGAGGAAGTAGTGTCGTATGGGGTATATCCATGAGGCACCGTAGATGATGGCTGGCATGCTGTCGACAGGGAAAGAGAATCCGCTGAGAGAGAAGCTTATGGCGCTGTAAATGGCGCTGACACCCATCGAAAGAGGGGGCTCGGGAATGCAGCAGGCTATGAATGCCCCCGCACATTGCGATGCAGAGATGAGAAGTATAGTGTTGATCATCATCATCAGCCAACTGCCCTCGAAATTGAAACCCATAAAGCCGAACATAATCAAGTTGGCGATAAGGCATAGTATGGTGTAGAATGCTGTGTAGGGCAGCATTTTGCCGATAAGAGCGAATAGTTTATTACCTTCGGCATGGCGGAACCAGCTTTTCATAGTCTTTTTTTGTCGCTCGCGGGCTATTGAGTAGGCTGTGTGCATGATGGCGAGGAACGCTATCAAAGCTGGAATCAGTGTTGTCATCAGATAGTCGCCATAGTTAATCCAAGGGTTGCCTATGGTGCGGGTGTCAAATTCGATAGGTTGAATTAGGCCCATGATTTGATCCTCGCCATACCCTTTTTTTCGCAGTACCTCGCGCTGTACAGCGCCACCGGCGAGCATACCCATAGTGGCGAGCTGCTTGTAGCTCAGCGTCCCCGCCAGCATATATGCCGAGTTGACATAAAGCACAAAATGTGGAGCACGGAACTGCAGCAGGTCGTTATAGGTACCTTGCGGTATTTCGTAGAAGGCATATATTTCGCCACGCTGCATAGCCTTGCGAGCCTCTGAGTGGTTGTCGTATACGGCGTGAACGGAAACCCCTTGTGTGGCGTTAATCTCATGGCACATGCGTCGTGACAGGAAGGTGCCGTCCATGTCCACAACTCCCACAGGGAGGCGAGTAGGCTGACCCTCCTTGGTTATTGTGGCAAAGAAAATGAACGAGAAGACTATGCCGGCAAAGAGTAAGATAAGATACCTCGGCTCGAGCAATATCTTTCGCATTTCCCTATGAGTAACCCTGATGACGCCCATTGACTATATTTTTCTGTTATTTTTTCTCAAGAATGGCTGTCATGCCGGGCCGCAAGCCTTCTATGGCCTCGTTGGGCACTACCTTGACGTCGAAACTTTTCACATCGTATTGACCAAGGGTCTTGGTGGCGCGCCAAGTGGCGTAGCTGGCCATAGCTTTGACGTTGCGCACCGTAGCGTCGAAGGTTTTGTTGCCGAGGGCAGGGATGCGGATTTTTACGTTTTCTCCCGATTTGACATTTTGCAGGAGGTCCTCGCGAATGCTGAAATTAAACCAGTTGTCGCTATTGTCGAGGATAGAGGCCACAGGAGCGCCAGTACCCACCAAGTCGCCCATTTTGACATACATCTCCACTACTTCACCGTCGCATGGAGCTATGATGTAGCTGTCGTCGAGGTAGCTTTGAACTTCAGCGACAGCGCCACCTGCGCGGCTTACGAGAGCTGCTGCTGCGTCGATGTCTTCACTTTGGGCACCTTCTTTAGCCATCAGATACTGTTGTTCCGCGGCAGCGCAGTCGGCTTGTGCGGCGCGATATTTAGCGTTGACCTCGTCGTATTGTTGAGCCGACACCACTCCTTTGTCGTAGAGGCCTTTCACGCGGTCGTACGACTTTTTATACACCTCCTCGGCGGCTTTAGCCTTTTGCCATACCTGGTAAGCCATCTGAATCTGTTGTTCGCGAGCGCCGCCTTTAGCCTTGCGGCTTTGAGCGCTAGCGGCAGAGCGAGCTGCCTTGGCCTGCACCATTTTCGCATCCACTTGGCGGCTGCCGATATGAGCTATTGTGTCGCCGGCGTGTACCATGTCACCTTCCTCGACAAAAATCTGGTCGATATGGCCGGGAACCATATTCGAGACACGGTATTCCGTGGCGTCGGCCTCACCCATAATCATCTCTTTTTGAGGGTGGATGGCGAAGAGGCCCACAAGAGCGACGATAGCCACAGCAGAAATCACAGCTGCTAAGCCAGCGAGCAAAGTTTTGTTATTTTCTTTCATTCTTTAATGTTGAAAAAGTTATAAGTCAAAGTGTTGATATGGTTTTTGTTATCGTTTTAGTTTCGTATTTTTGACCCATTTAAAGTTGGCGTTAACGTTCACTGTCTCCGCATGCGACTTTTAAATAGGTGTTATTCATAGCAATCTCAATCTCCGAGTCGAGGACTTCGCTTTTCGCCGATATCCAAGCCGTTTGAGCTGCCATGAGGTCGCTGCTGCTGCACATTCCAGCCTTGAAACTTTCGTCGGCTAGGCGTAGGTTCTCTTCAGCCTGGATAAGGTTGCTTTTGGCTTGGTCGTATTTTTTGAATGCCAGATCAAGCTCTGCTTTGACTTTGTTGACTTGGAGCTCAATCATGTCCTGAGCCTCTTCAATTTGGTATGCTATTTCGCGGCGTTTGGCTTTGGCTGCCTTCACCGAATAGAAAGCGCCAGGATGGAGGATTGGGATGTTGACAGCCACGCCAGCCATCCATGTGCCGCCCCATTCATTTTGGAAGCCGTTAAAGAGGTTAGGGTTTGAGAATAGGTAGCCGCCAGTGAAGGCTATGTTAGGTTTCAGCGATGCCGCGGCTAAGCGAACCCCTTGGCGGGCGACACTGTCGCTGATGCGAAGCATTTTCATTTCGCTGCGGTTTTGCCATACTGACTCCATGTCAATGCTGTCTTTGCAGTAGGTAGTCAATGCAGGTGTTGTTTCTTCGACATCAAAGTCGCTGTCGAGAGGCATCCCACAGCGTTGAGCCAAAAGCATTTTGGCTAGGGTGAGACCATTAGTGGCTTTTGTCAGCGACATTTGTGCCTCGTTGAGTTTCACACGCACCTTGGCCAAATCTCCTTTAGTGGCCATTTGTGCCTCCATCAGGGCTTCGACGTTTTTGTTTAGTGAGTCGAGCAAAGCGGCGTAGTTTTCTGCCAGCTCTTTTTTGTGTTTAACGCTTACCACTTGCCAGTATGCTTCGTCGATGGCTATGAGAGTCTCCTCCCTTTTTTTGTCGTATTCAATACCCGAAAGGTGGTTAAGGAGTCTAGCTGTTTTGTATAGCGCCAGCAGTCTTCCTCCCAGATAAATTGGCTGAGTCAAGGTTACCACGCCGAAGGTGGTGTTGCGTGTGTCAGTTTCCAAACCGTTGCAGATGTCTTGTCCCACACCATTCAGAGTACTGCTGAAGTTTGTGTTATTAAGTACATTGGATAGTGCGTCGCCGATGAGGTCGCCGACGAAAGGAATTGATGAGGTCTCCTCACGTATGGCTTGTTCTACGCCCTCTTGCACGTTGTTGCCGAGATTGTTGAGACGATCCTTTTGGTCATCGCTGAGCAACTGGACACTTTTCTCCATCCATGTGTATCCGCCTGTGGCGCCCACTTTTGGCAGCATTTGCCAGAAAGCCACTTTTTGGAGATTCTCGTTCTCGATGCGTTTTTCCTCCGCCATTTTAAGACCTTTGTTAGCTTCGAGAGCTTTTTGTCGGCATTGTTCCAGCGAGAGAGTCTCTTGAGCTGAGAGGTTGGACAAGGAAACGATCAATAGTAATAATATGATACTATATTTCATAGGACTCAGGGTTACATAAAGACTTTATTTTTGACATAAATACAGAATCAAGAAGATGGTTTATCTAAATATCTATTTAGGGATTAGATATTTAGCCGATAGTTGTTCCGTACAATGCAAGCTGCAAATTTAGTTTCTTTTTATATAATAACATAATTATTGCCTTCCAAATTGAAATAATGAGTGGCCGAAATGTTAAAAAAAGCCTTTCAACAGCACAAATTCCTATCCGAACCAAGCCAATAGAAGCATTGTGGTTCATGTAGCCATAAGATGCTAGAAAGACTCCATTTTAACGGAGTGGTTAAAACTTAGCTTGCGATAACAAATTTTTCGGCAACTAATTCATATTCAAATGAGGATGTCAGATTCTTTCTAAAAGAGGAAGGATTCCCTTATTCTCTGCCAAACTGGGCTACCCAGTCGAAGTCGTTGGCGTGGTTTATGCTTTTGTCTTTCCACAGCGTTGGGTCGATAAAGATCTCCAGCATTTTGGCTGGACCTTCGCAAAACAGCTCAACAGTGTCAGCCACTGCGGGAACTAACACACATTCGCCGGCATGAATAGGACAGATTGTGTCGAGGCTCTTTACGGCAGCGACGCCTTCGGTGCAGAGGTATACTATAAAGGAGTCGAGCTGGGTGAAATTTTTTCTCATGGCCTTGTCTAAGACAATGAGGTTGGTGGTAAAATATGGACATTGCGCCAACTCTACTGTGCTGTTAGCCTTGTAGCTGTAGTGGTTGCGTCCGTCGCTGGTAGGGGAGAAGTCTATTGCGTCTAGTGCTTCGGCTGTGTGCAGTTGTCGTGGTTTGCCGTTGACATCCGGGCGGTTGTAATCGTATATGCGGTAGGTGGTGTCGCTTGACTGTTGTATTTCGGCTAGCAGCAACCCTTTGCCTAAAGCATGTATCCGTCCGGCGGGAATGAAATAGACATCGCCGTTTTCAGGCTTTTCTATATGAAGTACTTCCTCCAACTTGCCAAGGGCGAGGATTTTTTCATATTCGTCGCGGTTTATTTCTGTCTTGAAGCCGTCGACAAGTTCAGCTCCTTGGTCGGCTTCCATAATGTACCACATCTCGGTTTTGCCGTTGTCTAGTCCTCGTCTGTGTGCTAGCTCGTCGTCGGGATGTACTTGTATGGAGAGTTTGTCGTTGGCGTCGATAATCTTTATAAGCAGTGGAAAATCGTTGCCAAAATGGCGGTAGTTTTCTTCGCCTAAAAGGTCGCCCATGTATATCTCTAGTGCTTCATTTATTGTGTTGTCCTTCAGAAATCCGTTGCTGATGATCGACTCGTTGTCTTTGATTGCCGACAGTGCCCACATTTCGCCGCAGTTGGGCAGGGGTTTGTAGTCGAAGCCTAGAGTCGCTATCTTGTTACCTCCCCATATTTTGTTTTTGAAGAGAGGCATAAATTTCATAGGATATAGCATCGTTTCCATGGAATAAGACGTGGTTTTGTTTAGAGAATGTGGTTTTAATTATAGCAACGATTTATATTGTCGATAATCTGAAAACAGGCACAGTGTTTAAACTTTACTTTATCATATTTTTTATTTCCCATAGTTCGGGCTCGCGCGCCACTATGCGCTTATCTTTGTCTACAATGAGAATGTAGGGTATGTGGTCTATTTTCAGTGCTTGGATGCAAGGAGCGTCCCATCCTTTTTTGTCGTTGTCAATGTTTATGGTCGTTAGCTTGTATTGCGGCCATTCTTTATCGATTTTATAACGTAAGTCGTTGCATTGTGTGCACCATGAGGCGCCTATCAGAATAAAATTATATGTGCTGTCGCTGAGCAGGGTGTCTATTTTGTGACTGTTTTTTTTTGTGTCGACAAAAACAAATGCGGGTATTATGTCGCCTTCGGCGGCTGGAATCATTGTCTGCAAATTGTTGGTAAGCTTGCGACCATGATAGCTTTTGGCGGCTTCTCCCGTCAGGCTTTGCACCATTTCGTAAATAGCTTCCTTGTTGGATGCTTTTATCAAGTAGCGGTCTATAAGATAGGGCGTTATTAGTGACTCGGGGTTCTGCTTGACGTATAGTGCGATACATTCGGTCGGCGGGTTATACTGACCACATTGTTCAAGAAGGTAACGCAGCAAACTGTTGGATCGCGACCCTATTATCGGGGACGCTTCAGGGTTTTGGTTGTTGTATTTTATCGTAATGTCGTTGTTCTCGATGAAAAAGCGTAGTGGCTTGGAGTTTAGCGACGACTTCAACTCGGCATAGCATGGTTGTGACACAGAACCTTCAAAGATGAATTCATTTTCAATGATTTTACTTTTTATGGCTCGCGCTGTTGTGTCGTTGTCGTACACATGTAGAAACATGCGGCATTTGCCGGTAGTCTCTGTTTTTACAGTGACTCGGAACGTCTGCGCCGAACTGTACGATATCAATAACACGAAAATGGGCAGAAGTAACCTTCTTGCCATCATGCGTATTACTTGCTGCATAGTTTTTTAGTACGAGCGATATGTTGAACTATTGCGTTTGTTGTTGCCTCGCACCTTGTAGTTGCTGTTTATGCGTTTCGAATTCTTGCTTTTCGAACTGTACATCGTTTCGGACGAGGATTTGCATGATGTCAACGAACCGCAGACGCCTACCATACCTACCAGCAGGAACATTACTAACAATATTCTTATGGTTTTTTTCATGTTGTTGTGTATTGAGGTTTGTCTCTTTGTTGAGAAAAAAAAGACAATATGTGATTGTTGTTATTTTATATTTCCCTAAAATGCAATATTTTATATTTGTATTAGGGTGTGTTTCTTTTATTGAAATGCAAATACAAAAATAAGAAAAATGTTTTATACGGCAATTTTTTATTCTTTCACTCTCTTTTTGGGCCAATAACAATAAAGTCGTTTTTGCCAGGGTGTCATTGATCAAAAACTTTATTTTATTTTTGTTTGTCTTGTTTTTTTTTCTGTATATTTGCATCAGAATGCTTTTTTGGCTCTTTTAGTCAAAATGTTGATAACAATGGTTTAACACATAAAAAATATACGATGGCTGATCCTATTTTCAATCTTACCCATGGACTCTATGTCCTTACTACAAAATTGGGTCCTAAGGACAACGGTTGCATTGTCGACGCTGTCATGCAGATGACAGCTATGCCCCAACGTATCGCTGTCGGAGTGCAGAAGAGGAACCTCACCAATGGTATGATACAAGCTGCTGGAATTTTCAACCTGAGTATTCTAACCACCGAAACGCCACAAGATGTCTTTAAACATTTTGGCATGCAAAGCGGCCGGGACGTTAACAAGTTTGAAAACTGTGAGAATGAATACCGCAGTGCCAACGGCTTGTTGTATATACCTAAATTTACCAATGCCTTTTTAAGCTGTAAGGTCGAAAAGACGTTAGATATGGATACTCACACTCTCTTTATTGCCAGTGTCACTGAAAGTAAAATACTGGGTGATAAACGTGGTATCACTTACAACGAATATAGAGATAATAAATAGCTTTAAATGAACAGTATAATAGATCACGACTGTTAGTAATTTTTTTTAATACCATAAAACTAAAAGTAATGAGTAAGAAATTTATCTGCCCCGTATGCGGATACGTATACGAAGGTGACGAAATGCCAGAAAAATGCCCCATTTGTGGCAAGCCAATGCAGGAAGTTGTCGAAGACACCAAGACATGGGCCGCTGAACATATCGTCGGTGTTGCACAGGGAGCTCCTGAAGATATTATGATGGACCTTCGTGCCAACTTTGAAGGCGAATGTAAAGAGGTCGGTATGTATCTTGCTATGGCCCGCGTTGCCCACCGCGAGGGTTATCCCGAGATTGGTCTCTATTGGGAAAAGGCTGCTTTCGAAGAGGCTGAACATGCTGCCAAGTTTGCCGAACTCCTTGGCGAGGTTCTCACCGACAGCACTGCCAAGAACCTCAAAATGCGTATCGACGCCGAATATGGCGCCACTGCTGGCAAGACAGACCTCGCCAAACGTGCCAAAGCTCTCAACCTCGACGCCATCCACGACACTGTTCATGAGATGGCTCGCGACGAGGCTCGCCATGGCAAAGCCCTCGAAGGTCTGTACAAACGCTATTTCGAAGGTAAATAATTCTTCGGGCATGAAATTGAAAAGAAAAGAGAGTCCTAACAGACTCTCTTTTCATTTTTTTTTCAGTTTTTTGCGTCATCTCTAGGCTTATTCAAACTTGCATTCGAATCGGCGCTCGTATTCCTCAATGAGGACAGGACGGAAGTCGGGATGAGCTATTTTTATAAGATCTTCGGCTCGATGTTGCAGTGTGCGACCTTTAAGTCGTGCTATGCCGTATTCTGTCACTATGTAGTCTACGTCATTGCGAGATGTGCTTACTGCGGCTCCTTCGGTGAGGAAGGGCTTGATGCGTGAAATGGTGCCTCCCGCCGCGGTGCTGGGCATGGCTATGATGGCTTTGCCTTCACGTGCTAGCGAGGCGCCTCTAATGAAATCCACTTGCCCTCCAATGCCGCTATACTGGCGCATACCTATGGTCTCGCTTGACACCTGTCCTTGCAAGTCCACTTCCAGGCATGAGTTGATGGAAATCATTCGCTCGTTTTTGGCTATAACTAGAGGACTGTTGACATAGTCGACAGGGTGAAACTCTATGTCGGGATTGTTGTCGACAAAGTCGTATAGCTCTTGCGAGCCCATGATGAAGGTGACCACGGCTTTGCCTCGATGCAGTGTTTTGCGTCGCCCGTTGATGACTCCAGCCTTCATGAGGTCCATGACACCGTTGGAGAACATCTCGCTATGAATGCCCAAGTCTTTCTTGTCGGTGAGTGCTTGCAGCACGGCGTCGGGTATGGCACCTATGCCAAGCTGCAACGTTGAGCCGTCAGCGACCAATGAGGCGCAGTTGCGACCTATGGCAAGTTCCACGTCTCCTGGCTCAGGAAGTTTAAGCTCTTGCAAGGGGTACGAGCAAGGTATTATGTGGTCAACCTGCGACACATGTATCATGGTGTCGCCGTAAGTGAATGGCATTTGGTCGTTAGTTTCAACTATCACTGTCTTGGCGGCGCGTATGGCGGCGCGGGCATAATCACAGCTTACGCCAAGCGAACAGTAACCCTCCTCGTTGGGTGGCGTGGTTTGGAACACAGCCACATCGCAAGGTATGTCGTTGCCTATCATTGAGGGCACGTCTTTGAAATAGGCAGGGAAGAAGTCTCCTTCACGACGTTCTACCACCTCGCGAGAATTTGCTGAGAGAAAGTTGCTGACATGACGGAAGTGTCCATAGCAGCGAGGTTTGTAGCAGGGATTGTCGCCTAAAGTAGTCATGTGGAATATCAGTACGTCGTTGAAGTCTTCGTAGTGGTCGGCAAGGGTTTGTTGTATGAGATGTGGGGCTGCGGCAGCGTGTCCCATAACTACACATTGTCCGTCGCGAATCTCTTTTATAGCCTCAAGAGGCTTCGATAATTTACGTTTATAGTCTTCTTTCCAATTCATACTTTGATGTGATTATTGGTTGCAGAATCGTTAAATGTTGTACAAGACTCTGTTGTAGCGTGGCTTGATGTTGTTTCTTAGGTCTTGAATACAAATGCAAATTTACGACTTTATTTTGGTATGTATGAGATGAGTGATGAAAAATTGTTTTTATTATAGTGGTGACGGCGGTATTTATATCTGTTTTTCCCCATGATAAATGATAAGAGAGCCTCACGGCTCTCTTATCTCTCACAATTTTATAACCAAATTCTTCATCACATGTTCGTAATAATGCTCTTCTTTTTTGAAACAACAATAACGATAACAATCCTTATTTGTTCATATAGTGTGTTTATTATTATGAAAAGTCGAGACAGTATTGTTAAATAAAGTTAAATGTTAATAATGGTAAAAATGTATGATGCGAAAAATGTGAGAGGAGGCTTGTTTTATTGAAGTCATAATTACCTCTAACCCATATAGATTGTTATTTCTATGCCGTTAGCCACCTCCAACTATGTTTTAACGCCAACCAGTTCCCGCTTGATTGGTCATGTGAACTTGCATGCCACTAGGTATTTCAGTTTTTTCTATTCTAGACAGGCAGGTATCTCACGAGAAATATCCATACAGACTTATGCTCTGGTACTTGTCATTCATAGGGTTGACACTCAGGAACAGCCCACTCAAATCACTGTCGTAGTAGAGGGCCATTGCCTCTTCAAGCATAAGGAACACGTTGCCACGCACCTGTTTGTTGTCGAGGAACACGCGGTTGTCTGTGCCTTGGAATCGGGCAAGGCGCAACAGCAGTTGTGGGTATTCCATCGTCTAGTGTTTCAGATACAATACGGCGGCGGCATTGGTCAACCGTCCATCCTTCATCAATTCCAGATTGGTCAGCACTGTAGGGATGTCAGACCTGTAGGCAGCCTCCGGCAACCTGCCCATCTCCACACCGATGCGGACAGTACGCTTGATTTCCTCTTCGTCGAGTTCCGACAGTGTGAGTTCTGGATTTGTCCTCCGTTCCCACTGAATGACTGCGCAGTTGCTTCGGTCGAGCAAATCGTGATACCTTGCCTGTGGCATTGTGGCGGTGGTGCTCCCCACTCTCATATAAGGCCGACCCCTGTACACAAACGGTTTGTCGTCGGTACTTGTGGTGGTGATGACTATAAGTTGCTTATCTGTATTGGGGAGTCCAATATACTCTATGTTGAGTAACGGGAACGGTTCAAACTCACGGATGCAGGATGCGATTTCACGCTTGGTACTGTCACCGACCTCTTGTCCCACAACATTGCCTTCGTCGGTCACGCCGAAAACCACGCTGCCGCCTTCACCGTTAAGCAGTCCGCACAGGCTTTCCATTCCGCGATCCAATTGGCCGGTGCTCTTCTTGAGTTCCAGCGTTTCTGATTCTCCCTGTTTAACCTTGTCTAATAATTCGTTTAATTCTATATCTCAACAACGACAATTGCCACAATTTATAGGTTTTAATGTATCAAAAGAAACCGCACGAAATTTCATGCGATTTCTTGGAAAAATGTCATTTTTCTTTAACTACCACTGTATCTGGTATCCATGGTAGAGCCCATACATCATGGCAAAAATGTACATATAGTGAGTCTGGACTTTGGAGCAAAGAATAGATAGAATCTCCTATACCTGCACGAAAAGCATCTTTCCCATCATAATTGGTCATTGTCATATTGTCCATATTAATGGTGAACCATCTTTCGGGATATGACAATTGGGGCATCTGAGGATTATGTCCTGGAGCATTTTCAAGCACATGACAATAAATAATGTTATTGCTACAAAACACCAGGTCGACAGGTCCATATTTCTCTGTTGACACAATATGTTCAGATTGTATTTCCCCAATATTTATTGACCATCCTCCAATAGGAGTCTTCCAAAGCTCGAAAGGTTCGATCAAGGGGAATCGTGGATTCTCCCAATAATAGTTACGTGTATAAAAAGAGTTTCTACCATCATCGAACGCATTAAATTTTAGCGGTCGTACGCATCCCTGTAGTAAGGGAATTGTCAACAGGGCAATTAGATATCTCTTTTTTCTCAAATCAAATGTTACCATATTATATTTCTTCCATTAATTAACCTTTTTACCTGTTGCATTGTAAGAAGAACCCCACGAAGCATTTACTTTCATTTGATCATTTCCCCCACAAACATCATGGTATAAAAAGCCGCAACTGTGAAGCGGAAGTTTGATTTGATTTTAATATCCATGATATGAGTGTTTTATGATGGTATTATTCGGCGGTTTCGTTTTGTAAAGGTACTGTTTTTCTTGGAACCAGCAAAAAAAATATGTTTTTTTCTAAAAAAATGTGTGTCGTTTGTTATCACATCATGTTATCGTATGACATAAATGACTGGTTTATTGCATTATGATGTTGTTATTTAAATCAGAAAGAAATATGTCAGAGTATTTGTGTATATTTGCACCGGAAAGAAAAAAAACCGGATTGGCACATGGAACAGACATCGGGACTCGGTAATAAGCATAGACCTCCCTATAGGGAAGGATGGCGGTCTGTGTCGTCCATGGATCTCCCCGCAGGGGCTTTCACAGACGTGAAAAACACGCTTTTTTTTCAAAAAATGCGTGTTTATCCATCCTGCGAGTCTCCAGTGACGACGCTGGGTACAGAAATTTCACAACCCTTCCCCTTCACCGGCAAGGAACGGGACGAGGAAACAAGCTATTCCTACTTCGGCGCACGTTATATGGACCACGAGTTGATGACGATGTGGCTGAGCGTTGACCCAATGGCGGACAAGTACCCGAGTATCTCCCCATACGCTTATTGCGCATGGAATCCGGTGAGGCTTGTGGACCCAGAGGGCAAAGAAATAGATTTGTCTGCCATATACGATTATAATGGTAATAGAAAGAAGGGATGCGAGTCATTTTGTAAGGTTTTTGAGTTTTTTGCAAAAACATCAATTGGCCAAAAATATTTGAGCAAATACGCAAAAAAAAGGCAGATAATAGCAGGACATGAGTATACTATGGATGGCGTTTTTCACAAAAAAGGAATCGATTTGAATGTAGAATACGGAAAGTCCCAGTATGGCGTTGACAATAGAAGTGGTTTCACAGATGCCAACACCATAAAAGACGGAAGGTTAAAAGTTAAAATTCGTATCCTGCCAGAATCAACAGATGCAGATTCAAAGGCTAATTTATTAGAGACTTTTTGTCATGAGTTCTTTATTCACGCTATTCAATATTCAGACGACTTCTCATCGAATAAGGCAAGCACGTGGAAGACCAAAAATACCGACGCCACAATACAGCATTTGGCTGATATTAATACAAAGCACCTGATGAGAGACTGCGCAGTACCTATTTTGACAGATTATTGTGGCGGTAATCGACAGAAAGCAATTGCTTTAATAAATCAACATTCTGATTTTAAGAATAATCCGTCATGGCACAAATAATAAAAAAAATAATCCCCATAGTCACACTAGTGATATTGTTTGGCTGCAACCATAAGTCTGATATACTGAACTACTATCAGTTTCAAGACCGTCAAGATTGTGAGTGCTGTTTTCCAGCGTATTGCTTTTATTATGATAAGTCTTTTCATTACACTGCAATACAGCATGGTTTCTATGAGGACAATAACGGCTTTTTGCGAGATTCTCTGTTTTTCATATTTATGCGAGATTCTATTGTGGCAAAGAATATTCCATCAACTCATGATGATGTGGTTTTCGACTCAATAAAATGTTATTGTGAGTATCCAAGCCATTGGAGATTCACATTTGAAATGTCAGTTTCCAGACAAGGGAAGTGTCGATTGTTTTTGCATTCTCCATACCATAAGGAGGGTTTGTATCTCTTTGAACTTACCACATCAGAGCGACGTTTGGTAGACTATTCTGCTTGCCAATTGTCAGCAAAAGACACGGGTTCATTTATAACCTTTGACAAAAAAAAACATATTCCAGGCGACCCGGTTTTTTTTCTCATAAAGTTGTATAGAGATGACACAATTCTCTCTTATGTTGGAAATCAGGATGCAGATGATGTGCCTGATGAGATATTCTTTTTCCGTGATGCGATGGGCGCAATAGCACAGAACCATTTTTCAAGACAGAATCCAATCCCCAAGCCAGCAGTCTATCATACCTTTTCAGATGAACTATATCGAGTTATACATCAACGCTCGACGAACACCTTGAAATGAAATCCTAATTTTTTTTTAATTTGCCACTTATCATTCAGACACCGAATCTCAACTATTTGTTTACATTCTGCAGCTAGATGTACTTGGGAAAGAACCATCTTTTGCAATGGTGTAACAACAAAAAAGCAGTATCAAAATGAGCCGTTCAGCACATAAAACCGAAGGAGCAAATCGCATAAAAAGCATGTGGTTTTACCCGTCATCTTTCACCGGCAAGGAACGGGACCGTGAAACGGGCTTCTCATACTTCGGAGCGAGGTACTACGACAGCGACCTGACGGGGCTGTTCTTAAGCGTGGATCCGATGAGCGACAAGTACCCTAACATTTCTCCATATCACTATTGCGCATGGAATCCTATGTATTTGGTGTATCCGGACGGGAGAATAATCATGTGGTCTCCTTCAAAATGGGCAACTATTTAACCCAAATCGGTCATTAGGCCGACTGTTCAATCATTCTTGTTTTTTTAGGTCTATTTATGACATCTCAGCATTTCTTTCGGCATCTTGGCCACATCCCTGTCTTGATGTAGCCCGCTACGTCTTCGCCAGCGATGCGACCAATCTGCTTGAAACAAATACTAATCTGTCACGAATCCTATCGACCGATTTGGGTTTAATCTGTAATATTTACGGATAACAAAAAAGGAACACTCTCTTTGTGTTCCTTTTTGAGTGACCCTGCTGCGATTCGAACGCAGGACCTACTGCTTAGAAGGCAGTTGCTCTATCCAGCTGAGCTACGGGGCCATCACTAAATAAAAAAAGCTAACTTTCGTTAGCCCCTGCGGTCGGGATAGCAAGATTCGAACTTGCGACCTCCTGCTCCCAAAGCAGGCGCGATAACCGGACTACGCTATATCCCGTGTCTCACTTCTTGCGGAGAAGGGGGGAT
>JAEEGL010462646.1_pt1 | contig 40778 bp, 27 predicted proteins | sample 9134231 | NCBI WGS metagenome assembly JAEEGL01 (sample SAMN16246548, study PRJNA631951) | gut metagenome | biome: gut microbiome; feature: rumen; material: fiber-attached | host: Bos | place: Iran: Karaj | collected 2018-10
AAACGTCGTTCGGTGTCAATCACAGCCGTCAGGCATATGAGACAACTTATTCAATTTTCAAGGATAAAATTGCTGAATATAACAGAAAATATGAATAAAATTGATCAAAATGAATAAATTGGTTTAAAAAAGCAGGAAATTATCAAAATATTTTGTTCAATTAGAACTGTTATAGACTCACATAGGATATATCAATATTAAAAAGACAATAAGTAATTTTTAAATAGAAATCATCCCGATAATGATTTATTCGTTAGAAGTATTTCTATTTAAAAAACTAAAACGTGTAAAAGATCAGAAAACAGTTTCAAATATAAATCAACCAGGAAATGATCAGCTCACTGAAAGAAAAACTATTTAAAGACATAAGGCCGGATATAGATCAGTATAATAATATAAATAGAAAATATTTCGACGATGATTCATTCATCAGAAAGATTTCTATTTAAAGACAATTCCCGAGAAAAAGACAAGAGATAATTTTTAAATGGAAAACATCTCGACAATGATTTATTCATTGGAAAGATTTCTGTTTATAAAAGATAGATAGAGATAAAGAAAAGAAAATGATTTTTAAATAGAATTCATCGTAACGATGATTTATTCATCCAAAGGATTTCTATTTAAAGAAAATAACTCACGAACAAATATAAATTAGAAAGTAAGCTGACAATCTGTGATCCATGAATTGTTAAAAAAGATTATTAGTGCTAAATGGATAGAAATAACAAAAAAATCCGAAACAACCGGTATTATCCGCCAGAGACCATTTTAGGCCCAAAATACAGCGCTCTAATTATACAAAATTTTTATTTTGTTTAATCAAATGAAATAATTACAGTCCGGCCAAATTAATGCCGATATCCCCCCTGCTAATCTAGTCGTCAACTGTTTTCGATTTCTGACCTGACGATTTCTACCCATTCAGTCAAACATTCGTATCTGAAATTAACAGTTGTTATATCTTTCAGTATGAATGCAACGGGAGTTTCCGATCGGCGGCATGCTTTAAGAGTTTTACGGATTTCTTTTTTTACGGAATCGACGTCAGGATGACCTGATCTGACGTAAGCCGGATTTGGCTTTCTAAGCATTACAAAATCACCGCCCATTGATTCCGCCTGCATATCTACGTCAGTCCACGGGCTCGCTGATATTGACCTTACGGTCTTCATTTTACGTATAATATCAATTTTTCTTGAAAGCGGCTCGCAGCAGCCGTAATTGACCCAGCCAAAACGGTCGTAAAGAGGCTTCATATATTCGATCTCAAATTCATCGTGCATTGCCGGCGAAATTTCAGAAAATATCTGCGCCGCACCAGATATCCAGCAATCCTTTGTCCTGATATTTGCCTGGTCAATATTTTTATACCTTTCTTCGTCGGTGTACGTCTCCACGCAGTGACATTTTGTCCCCGGTCCGGCGGCAAGCAGATCCTGCGCTTCTAACTGGTCGATCGCGTCCATCTCTATGTCAACTAAAATTCGCATTAATTTATGTACGAACTCCGGCTCGTCGATCACCGCATAAAGGCAAGATTCAGCGCCTTTCCAGACAGTTATATGATCCCATATCCCTGCCCAGATCATTATGCCCGTCGGACGAACTTCCAATATATCCCCTATTACGTCCTCCACAAGCGCCTTATTTTCAGCTGTTTTTTCAGGATACGCCGTTATTACTCGCTTTTTCAGTTTATTTAGCGATTCTTCATCAGGAAGCTGATCGACATACAGATGGGTCGCCGCGTTTTTATGACTGCTCTCATCCTTAAGGATCAACCTGATTCCGTAACCTGTATCAGTAAAGACCTTACCGAGCGGATAATATGTGGCTGGCACGAGATCAGCCCCGAAATGATTCAAACGGAACAGTTCTTTTCTGAAATATTGTTCCAGTCCGCGGAACAACGGATCTGCGCAGATGCATCGCAGTTCTTCTTCTTTTGAAAATTCATGCCATGGAAGCTGGTCAAGAATGATGGGAGGACGGGCTGAAGCGTCGAGAGCATTCAGCCTCCCCCAGTTTAAAGCGTCTTTTTTTGCTTTATCTGAAAAAGCAAATTCGGCATATGCTTTCGCCAGATCACGTACTACGTCACGTTCGATCATTTTTTCTTTTTACGTATAAGAAGTATAACTGCCGCGATAACAATAAACGCAACAAGTGCAATTATGATAGCAATTAAAACCGGATTAGTATTGTTCGTTTTATCAACGTTTTTATCTGCGATTTCTGTCGGAGTTACTGCCGCAGCCGGATCTGTAGGAAGATCACCCGGCTCGTGCTCAGGTCCGTCGTATTCAGTTGGTTTTTCGGTTGGAACTTCAGTAGGTGCTTCAGTAGGTACTTCCGTAGGTTCAGGAGTTGGTTCCTGAGTAGGCTCAGGAGTGATTTCAGGCGGAATTTCATCGTCTTCAAATACCATCTTCAATTGAGGAGGATTGGTGTCCGCAATCGAACCGTCAGTGAAATACTTAAATACGTCTCTCTGATCAGGAGCGACACCTGTAGAGTCGTAACCGCCAATTTTCAACTCAAAATCAGAAAACTCAATAAGATACTCACCTGCCGGAATATAATAAAACGAAACTACCATACTTGTACAATTAATGTGGTCTTCGATCACGCAGGTGTCAATGCATTTTCCATTAACGGTCGTAGTGTAATCTTTATCCCATTTGTAGATCCTGGCAGTTAATCCGGCACCGATCATATCCCAAGTCGGAGCATTTATTACGATAAACTGATGGAGTCTCCAGCCTTCATCTACTTTAAACTTGAAAGCAACCGAAGCGTAATCAGAGAAGCATACAGGCGTGCCGGTTCCTCCGGTCGTAAGACCGACAGTCTTCTTCTTAGTTTCCGGCTTATTCTCCTGATAATAAACGTCGTATCTGTTAAGCGTTACGACCGTATCGTCTTCGAGCTTTGCAAGAAGCGTTATCTTAGTCTTCTCTTTATATTCGGTAACAGGAACCGATATAGAATAATAACTGACGTTATCTCCACCGTATTGCGCAGCGTGAGAACCTTCTTCGACTTCCGTAAGAGTACCTTCCAAAATATTTTCGCCGTCATTTATAGTATATCCTACCGCGTACATAGGCATATCGTAACCGGCCCATCCTTCAAAGACTAAAGAATCGTACCTTCCGTAGATCGTATATTTATTCAGCGCTAGGTAATCGCCGGGAGCTCCGTTTGAAATATCAGTCCCGTCGGCAATGATCCTGTCGATCTGCGACCTGACACCGTATCCGTAATCGTCCCACAACTCATAGTTACCCAAAGCGCTGACAATGCCGTATCCGAAAAGAATTGTAAATAACAGTGCCAAAGCAAGTGAGGCCGTCAATATTTTAAGTATTTTTTTCATTATATTCTCCCCTTCTATACTATTTCTGCCATCAAATGACGTCATTTTACATTTCCGTTTGATTTTAACACTTGAAGACATATAAAATCAATAGTATAATTTTATCGGAAATATACACACGAAAGTCAGGTATAATATATGCTCAAGCCCGGATCACATAGACGAAATAATTGCTTAATTCTTACACTTATTCTTGCAATAATGTTTGTAACATTATGTCTGATCGGATGTACGCCTGGAAACAGCGGAGTAATTGACGTCACTCCATCGAAGACAGACGAAAAAGAGGTGAATGATATGAGGATCAAAGTTGACCCCGCGCAGTCGGATATAGGTATCTGGTACAGCGTCTGGTACACGTATAACGGCGACTATGAAAATAATATTCAGACTAACATCTGGAAAAACTGGGATATTCAATATAAACCCCTCCTCCCCGACGGCACTTACGGCTATTACGACTCGCTTGACGAAGAACTGATCAATTACCATCTAGAACAGATCTCTGAAGCCGGGATAGATTTCCTGATCTTCGACCAGACCAATAATATTGACGCCGAAGGCGGTATGATAAATAAACGAGCGCTCAAGGTCGCGCAGTGTATTAAGGCTTGGAACGATGCCGGTAAGAGGCCAATTAAGTATTGTTCGGCCATCGGTAAAATACAATGGGATAAAAACGGTAAAGCGATCGAAGATGAGGCAGTCCTGCTATATAACCGGTATCTAAAGGAAGATTTCGGAGACGCATACTATATGCTTGACGGAAAGCCTCTGCTGATCGTTTACGGCGACGGCGCTTCGGATATGTGGGACAAGTATTTAAAAGACGGAGGTAAATCGAAATACACTGATAAATTTACTCTCCGCTGGGCGGACAATCAAAGTACTCCCGGTTATTACGGCTGGGCTTACGATCAAGGCACTAAGCAGGACAAAGAGGTTATGGTTGTAATGCCGGGCTGGGACAACCGCAAAGGTCATACGCCTGTTCCGCGCGATCACGGAAACTGGTACCGCGCATCGTGGAAAGAGGTCTTTACAGCAAAACAGAAGCCTAAAATCCTTGTGATCAACTCTTTCAACGAATATGCCGAGAACACAGGCGTTTTTACAGCACTAACCGATCTTTACGGAGACGACGCGCCTGATATGTACTGGAATATGACGAAAGAGTATATAAAACTCTACCGCGAAGGCGGGTATTTTGAACCGTAATAAATTTTAACAGCAAAAGCATTTGCTTCGCTTTTTTGATCACTGCTCTATAAAGTCGATGATCCGGCCGAATATCTCCGGATCCTGTTCTGTCATACGTGAAATAGGCTTGTCAACAAAATATGCTTTACGCTCTTCCAGTGTATTCAACTTTTTTTCGTTGACAAGGCGGTTGTATCCCCCAATCCACGTATTCATTGTCCGGAGCGCTTCGGAGCTGTATTGCGGATTATGCCTTTTGTCATTGACCGTGATCAACATGACGTTCGGATTTCCTGCATTTTGTACTTTTCCGGCGTTGTATTTATAATTGACCATCGGATCATCTGTCGAATGTATCCAGAGCAATTTATCTGTCGTTTCCGAAATATATTTCTCGTTATCGATATTTCCATACATGGGGCTGAGTTTCTTTTCATATCGCTTTATTCGATTTGCGAATATACGCAATTTGACGAATCCCATCATTTCGTCTGCGATGCTTATAAAACCTGAAATAACAACTCCCTTTTTAATATCTTTCCGTAAATTTACAACGTTCAGCGTCGTATAACCGCCGAGAGAATGTCCGACTAATATAAGTTCTTCAGTTGGTTTGATAAGTTCAAGCAATTCAATAACGTCCCTTGTAGGAGCATTGACAGAATCCATCCTCTCTCCCCCGGACGATCCGCATCCTGTATAATCGAGCGTTAAAACACGGTACCCGGCCTTACAAAGAGTTTCGATCTCAGCTAAATATGCCGTATGTCCCGGACCCATTCCCGGGCAGAATAATATCAATTTATCCGGCTTATATCCTGGATAATAGTATATAAAATACCGTATTTGTACGTTATCTGAATTATTGAATGATCCGGGTTCGAACACGATATCCGGAAAATCTGAATGATCGAAGTAAGGTATCGCTTCATCCTTATCATACCTTATCAGAAAGCTCTTTTTGTATATATTAGTAATTATTCCCATCTCTGTGATCCTCATTCACTTTGTTATTTAATCCCGTATTTTCTGATAAAATAGCTCGCTGTGCAGCTCCAGGCGTGACAATAGCTGTTGATTCGTTTATCTCCGTAAGGAGACAGATCAGGATCAGCTGGAACGTATACTTCCCGGAAACAATCCGCTCCGTCGCGGACCATACCGCCCCAGTAATCGAGGACAATATCGATCCCCTGCTGCCTTAATCCCGAGCGGAAAAGCGCTTCGGTAAGATAATGCTTAGCATATGGCGTCACGGTGTCGATTTCGCACAGACTCTTGTCAGCGGTTATCTTTTCAAGCAGCGTTCTCGTCTTTTCCGAATCGAGCACGCCTGATAATGCTCCCCACATCTGCGACTGGACCGAGACCTGTCCGGATACTCCGCGAAACAGCCCTGATTCCGGATCATAAAGATCTAAAAGCGCTTTTTCTAAACGGGCGATCTGATCCTTAAGGAAAACCTCTGCGTCATTGTCCCCCGCCACACCAGCAAGAAATAATGTGTCCTTGAGCATCGAAACAGCAATACCCTGGGCTGCGACAGATTTATCGAGAGGAGCGCACCAGTCAACAAAATAATACGCTGTATTGACAAGACCGCTATCAGAAACCGCCTCCAAAGCGATCTCAGCCTGACGCAGCGCAACAGGCCACAGCTCTTTTACGATATTTGGATCTTTTTCGAATTCATACAGATCTTTTAAAGTTCCTGCGAAAAACAGCGCGTAATCATGCAATATCCAGGGCTGATTTCGTAGGATAGGCTCCTGATATATAGCGGAACTCAGGCATCCGTCATCGTGCGGGATACCTGCGAAAAGATAAAGGCAGCGTTTAACGAGATCGGTATTTTTAAACGTAAGATAATTTGTCTTAGCCTGAAGATAAAGGTCTCCCAGCCACAGACGGCGGTCGCGCTTCGGACCGTCTTCGAATACGGATTGCATACAGTTTTTAAGTGTACGTACACCTGTTTCATCAATTTTCCTTATAAACTCACAGGTATCAGGCGGAAGCGGGCTTAAAGCGTTCATATCTGCCGAAGTGACGCCCCGGACAATGCACGATTTGTATTTTACGCTGTAGTTCGTGTTCGCCGGAAACGTTATTTTAACGTACCTGAATGCATACCTGCGCCGAAGCACGAACGGTTCGTTGGGATCATCCATATAAACAGTTTCACGCTGGATCCACGTTGACGATAATCCGCCGGTGTACGGCTTCGGATCAAATTCACAAAGATCTTCGGCAAATTCAAAAACGGCCTCAAGCGGCGACCCCGGATCACCTGCGCATTCCATTGACAACGTCAGATATCCTACGATATGTGTTCCGAAGTCAAGCGTAAATGATTTACCGAGCCACAGTTCATTATCAGTCGGCAATGACGATAATAATGGATAATATTCGGTCTCGTAAAACTCAGGATAAAGCGCCTTGGCTTTTTCAAGAAATACTTCGCTTCCGCTGTAAAGTCCGTCGATCATCTGATAATACTCCTTCTGCCAGCAACATTTTTCATTACGATGTAATTCTATAAAACTCCCCCGCCGTTGTCAACAACCGCGACGTGATATTTTGCTTGTTACGTTCAGCCATATGATATATAATACACGTATCAACTAAACGGGGTGATCGGAAATGACTAAAAACATTGACTCAATACGATATGAAAATAACGGTAATGACCCGTTTGCTTTTCATTATTATGACAAAAATCGTGTGATCGGCGGTAAAACGATGGGAGAACAGCTCCGTTTTGCTATGAGCTGGTGGCACACGATCAACGCTTCCGGAACTGATATGTTCGGCGGAGATACGATGGATAAGACGTTCGGCCTTAAAGGTATGGATAAATGCCGGGCTAAAGCTGATTTTGCATTCGAGCTTATGCAGAAACTGGGCATCGATTTCTATTGCTTCCACGACGTAGACGTTGCCCCCGAAGGAGAAACGCTCGCAGAAAGCGTTAATAATCTTGAGGAAATGACTGATTATCTCCTTGAAAAGCAGAAAACGACCGGGATCAGGCCGCTCTGGGTGACTGCGAACATGTTCGGAAACAAAACGTTCATGGCAGGTGCCGCTACCAGTCCTTCCGCTGACGTTTTTGCTATCGCAGCCGGAAAGGTTAAAGCAGGTATCGACGCTGCGATCAAGCTCGGAGCCGGAGGATACGTCTTTTGGGGAGGCCGTGAAGGATATGACACACTTCTGAACACAGATATGGGTCTGGAGCTTGATAATCTCGGAAGGTTCATGACGATGGCCAGAGACTACGCCAGAGCGAAAGGATTTACAGGAGATTTCTACATCGAACCAAAACCGAAAGAACCAACGAAGCATCAGTACGATTTTGACGCGGCAACGTGCGCAAACTTCCTTCGCAAGTACGGTTTAGAGAAAGATTTCAAGCTCAATATCGAGGCCAATCACGCGACGCTTGCCGGTCACACGTTCGCGCACGAGCTAAGGACAGCTGCGGTCAACGGTTTATTCGGAAGCATCGATGCTAACCAGGGCGATCTGCTCCTTGGATGGGATACGGATCAGTTCCCTACCGACGTATACGAGACTACGCGCTGTATGTATGAAGTTATTAAGGCCGGCGGATTTGTAAACGGCGGTCTTAACTTCGACGCTAAGGCCAGACGTCAGTCAAATACTTTTGAAGACATCCTGCTTTCTTATATCGCCGGTATGGACGCTTTTGCGCTCGGTCTTATTAAAGCATATCAGATCATCGAAGACGGCCGTATAGACAAATTCATCGAAAAGCGTTATGAGTCATACTGCAGCGGCATCGGAAAGCGTATCGTCGAAGGAAAAGAAACTCTTGAATCATTGTCCGAGTACGCAAAAGATCTTAAAGACGTTATCCCGTTAAGCGGCCGCCAGGAATACCTTGAAACTGTATTCAACCAGATCCTGTTTAACGGCAAGAATTGATAAAAAATAATAAATACAGAAATGCCGCGGTGATCTTCCCTGTCGCCGCGGCATTTTTGTTTTGACCGTCTCAATATTAACGGATCTTCACGATATCTGTTCTGGAACCTGAAAAATCAGGAGTTCTTAAGACGATGCGATATATGTTTTCTACCTTCCAGATCGATGGAATGTTTACTGTTTCGGGATCCGAAGCGCTGTCTACCGTGTCGATTCGTACGTTCAGTGACGGATCGAATTCCATGATCGCATTTCCGACTGAAATAGTGCCCTGAGATAAGACAGCGGGTTCAGATACGCACATATAATTATATTCAACGAAGCCTGAGCCTGAGAACTCGGGACTGTCAGTGATCACGACCTGCCCTTCTTTAATTAAAGCGGAGCGTACATAAGATTCAAGACCACTATCCGGGTACGCTGCGGAAATATCCATTGACAGCTCACCTGTTTCAGGATCCCATTTTTCGTCCTTTGACCTGATCCGTCCGCCCGGGGGCTGCATCTTTCCGTTCACCGAAGGCGTATTATGATAGCCTGACTGAAGCGCCCAGATCTCATATCTTTTGCTGCTGAAAGTTCTTCTGGTGTACGTGCCGCTGCCAAGGTCAACAAAAACGGGCTTAGAAGCCTTAAATACGACGATCTCCCCTACGTCGTTGTGATTATGCCCCTCGGCATTATGCCCGCCTTTAAAGGCCAAATAAAGGCCTTCTGACGGATCTTCAGATTCTCTGCTGACTGCGATCTTAAGGTCGCCCATATAATCGAACTTTTTTGTCTTGTAAAGATCAGCAGTTTCTAAAAGAGCAGGGTCGACAGAGAGCTGTCTTAAAGCTATATAAGGCTTATTTGAGTCGATGAGCGAATATGAGCCGCGTTTAGAAAGAAGATACGATGCAAAATTCTTAAGTCTTTCGGATCCTATCCTGAGACCCATTTCGTATATCCACGGAGAGCGCAGATTGATCCTCACGGGAGAATCGGCGAAGCAAAGAGGAAACTTATCGTTGATATTGACGCGGAATATAAATTCGAACATGTTGCGAATAAGGGGATCGCCGTATACGTTTATTTTTCCGCCGCTCATATCGAACAGTACTCCGAGCGCATTAAAAAGTGCTCCTGCGGCAACGGTCCAGTAATTAGGACCTTCGTCGCAAGATCCCTCCTCGCTGTACATTGACGTAAATACGTCGAGCGCATCGAGCGAGATCTGAACGATATCTTCACGTAAACGGACGTCCTGCTCGACAAATGCAGCTGTCGTCAACACGTTCGAAATCACCCACGGGCACCAGTTGTTCACAGGACCGAATTTTCCGAGCCAGAACATTTTCTTATGGTTGCGGCGGTCGATCACGGGCTTAAGGATCCTTCTGGAGAGTTCGTGCTTAATACGCGCAGAAATTGCTTTCGAATACGAATCAAATTTACTGCCCAAAAAGTATACGATGATCGCAAGATCGGCTCCCGTCGCGGCGGAAAAAAGGTCAAGATAATCAACAGCGTCTTCATATTCTGCGTCGATACAGTAAGGAAGAGCGCCGGTGTCGTCGGGTCTTACAAGATTATGCGCAGGCAGCACCCACGAAGATTCGTCGCATATCATCCAGACAAGGTCGATTATCTGCTTCATAAATCTTCCTTTTCCTTCAGTCAGTTCGGCGGTAAAAAGCGTCATAAGATCGCGGCGGCGCTCGAAATAAATATTTTCATACGTGATCCTGTCTCCGTCTTCCCTGAAACGCATGTAGTCCGAAGCGAGAAGCGTAGTATATTTCTTGCCGGCAAGTTTTTCTGCATCCTCTATAAGACATTCTGCATACGAGGGATGAATAAACAATCCTTTCGGCTGGTCGGAGCCTCTGTCTGTAAACGGAACAAAATCGTTAAATGGTAAAATGTTATTTGAAACTGTTATGCCTTTTTCCCTGAATATTTTTCTACTCATTATTAGCAGTTCCTTTGCTTTTTTTTCGTTTAATGATCAGTATGACAACAAGCAGTACTGATGCAAGTGCTATAACGCCTAGTATTATACCGGCGATCAGAATAACGTTAACACCGTTTTTAATTCCCATCTCTTCGTCAGAAAAATTGCCAACGTCAATAACACAACCTTCTACGTATTGTCCGTCAGCCGAGCGTGCGATTATGTTCGCGGTACCGATACCGGCAGCGGTGACGTGACCGGACTGATCGACGGTGGCAACGGTTTCGTCAGACGTTGACCACGTTAACGTTACATCGCTGTCAACGTTTTTACGTATCACATTTATATCGGTTTCGTTGTCCGGACGAAGTTTGTAAGCAGATTTTTCAAATCTGATCTCGTGAACGAACGTTCCTTCATATAGTTGCTTAACCAGATCTTCACTTACTTCGGAGTGCAGTATCATCAGTTCGTCAAATATGCCGTCAGCCATAAACGTGCCGCCCGGAAGTGAACCGAGAATAAGCTGAAATGATTTCTTTTCAATATCTTTGCCGATACTGACCTGCCCTGCTTTCTCGCCGTTGATCCAGCATACAGCGTATTTCCCGTCAAACGTAAAACACATATGTATCCATCTGCCGATATAATTCTTCAGATTGATCCCGAATGAACTGTCGCAGCGATCAGGACAATACAGTTTCAAGTCGCCTTCATTCGCATATATTTCAAAGTGGCCCGATATTTTCTGCCCTTTACTTAGCAGGACCCTAAATCCGCTGTACGTTTTACCGCCTTTATACCAGAATGATATCACAGTGTTTTCAAGAGTAATATCAGTCTCCGTGATGATTATATTTCCGTTGACCGGACGTATTGCTTTTCCCGAGCTTCCGTCGTAGCCCTCAACGTATTCTGCATTTGATGCATTGCCGGGTTCGGAATGATATCCGGACGCATCTTCGATCACTTTAGCGGCATCATCGAACGGCCAGTAACCGGTCACGGTATTGTCCAGCCTGAAGTAAGAACGGAGCGAAGGGTTCTTGCTGATCGATATATCTCTTACGCCGAAAATGGTAAGTGTTTTTCCGGTTAGGTCTCCGTCATATCCAGTAAAAGTAACGTCTACGCTGTATCCGTCTTCCCGAGGTACGGCAGAAGTCACGGTCCCGCCTGCGTTAAGCAGATAGTATGCAGTATTCGAAGCAGATTCAGGGTCTATCCTGCGGCTGAACCATACGGTAAGACTGTCCGTTCCTGTAATTTCGATCCTTTTTGCATACGGGGCAATATTATCAGATTTAGTTTTCGCAGATACGGTCTTGCTTTTATCGGAACGGTTCATGCCGTAGTCAACTGCTACAAGGTAAAAGTCGTATTCGGACAATTCCTCCAGTCTTTCTACGGTGAATGAGTTCGCGGTACCTTTAACGATACCGTAAAAATTATCGTTCAGATATAGTTCGTAATACCTTATCGCCGTATTTGCATCAGCATTTTCCCAGTTAAGATCGATCGTGTCGAAAGTATCCGAAGTTGCTTTGAGATTCTTTGGGGCATTCGGAGCAGACGTATCGGTCTTATCTTTAAAATTGAAACCGCTAAAACCGGTAATCAGCGACGCGTCGTTAACACTTACGATATATGACTCACCGGGCTCGAGCCAGAAATAATTGTCCGAGGGCCTGAACGTGTCGGAAGCGCTTCCGGAGTCAATATTAACAGCGATTGCCGGGAAATCGCTGTTGTTTTTGAACGTGAGCGTATTTCCGTTTTTGCTGATGTCAACGTCAGCGGCGGGAATAGCGAAGAGGCAGCCCGGATCTTTACCGGCGTTCATAAATATGTACGTCCTTCCTGCTGCTTTCCCGTCTTTATAAAGCGTTGTTAGAAGGAACAGCGGCGCGTGATCCGTCTGAGAAGCGCTTAGGGTGAATTCACCTGCCTGCTTCGTCATATCAACAGAACCGCTTCCGGTGTAATGAGATTCTTTTACGACTTTTAGCGTTTCGTCATACGCTTTTACTACGACCTCCCAGTTCGAATCACGAAGCGCGTCCGCATCGTCGAGAACGTGTACAGGGAAACTTACGGATCTGTTTGTTTTGTTGTACGTGTCGTAGCGATCCATCCTGAGCGCTGCAGTAAGCGGAGCGTACGCGTCCTGCAGGAACCAGTAAGCCAGCTTCGGAGCTCCGTAATAATCGACAACGCTCCAGGAAGCCCCCGGATAAACGTCGTTGAACTTATAAAACATTACCATCGACTGATTAGGGAAATTAATACGCGAATTAAGTGCCGCAGGATAATCTGCCATCATCTGCGCGATCTGGCTTCCGGTTATAAGACTCTTAAGATCGGTCACTTCGACGAATTGCGAAGCGTAATGTATGAACGTGTCAATGTCGTAGCCGTAAGGCGTTGTGTTCCAGCCTTTCATACCGTTGAAAGTAGCAGTATGATATGCTATCGTTCCGCTCGGGTCGATCGGCCACTGATCCATTTCATCCTGTGTTGCAAACTTTGCGATAGACTCGTAGTTCATCATCGAGTCAAGTCCGTACTCATGAAGGTTATCCGTCGTGTCATAATAGACTTCTGCGTAATGTTCAGGCGTTTCTCCGCCCCAGTGAATATGGTCGTGTCTTATACCGTAAGCACCTACGCCGCCGTCCTGACGCCAGAAATCTCTTGTCCCGTCGTACTGGTAGGTAAGCGTTCCGATCTTGTTCATGACCTTATCGGAAATTGGCGCCTCACCTTCATTTCCGCCTCCGTAAACGAGCAGGCTCGCACGGTTGCGGATACGTTTGGTGTTAAGAATAACTGTCTCGTATAGTACGTCTGAAGGCTGAGTTTTCTGGCTGTCCCAGCAGCACGGCCATTCCTGATAAACACACAGACCGTATTCGTCGCACAGGTCATAAAAATCATCAGTCTCGCACATGCCTCCGCCCCAGGAACGGAATACGTTGAGCCCCTGATCTTTTGCACGGGAGAGGATCCTGTCATAATCGGCTCTCGTAAAATTCATAACGGCGTCGATCGTACACCAGTCAGCACCTTTAAGGAACAATGCCTTGCCGTTGAAAACCGCTGTACGGTTGTACATATTTGCAGATTCTTTCCGTCCGGTGGCGATCATTTCAAGAGTACGTACTCCAAACGTCGTAACGTCGTATGAACGGCTGCCGGAACTGTCAACGAAAAGCGTCTCCATCGTGTACAGATTCTGTTCTCCGTAGCCGTTGGGCCACCAGAGTTTAAACTCCGGAAGATCAAAGCGGAGCCGCACGTTTCGGTCGCCGCCTTTATCCGCATCCGGAATCCTGTATTCGAATGAATAAGAACTGCCGTTGAAATTTTTCGGAGAGATCGTGCAGAATAACGTCCCGCCGATCCTCCTGCTCTGCCCGGTTACGTCTGAAATATCTACGCTCAGATCCATCGTACCGGTATCATGTGAAACGGTCGTAATAAAAGGATGATCCAGTTTTGATGAAGACCAGTCTTCTACGCTGACGGAATTCCAGATACCTATCGGCGGAAGATCCGCGTAGTGCCACGCGTACGAACAGTTGAAAACAACGGTTTTAGTATAATCTACAACCGGGCGGAGGTGTACTATAAGTTCGTTCGTGCCCTTCTTTATAACGTCACTGACGTCAATATAAGGGCCCCCGAACATTCCCTGGTGCGTACCTACTTTTTCACCGTTCAGGAACACTTCCATGCGGTCGGCAACGCCTTCGAAGCACAGGTATACGTTTTTCCCGCTGCCTTTATAGTCGAATGATTTGATATAATACCAGTTTCTCTCACCAAGCGACTTAGCCTTCTCGTCGTTTCTGCCCACCGTAGGATCGGCTATGACTCCCGCCTTAAACAACGCTCCGCTCAGGCTGGAAGGCACTGAAACCTTATACGATTCTGCAGAATTATTTGTTAAATCTTCGGTTAAAAGCCAGTCATTTCCGTCCAGCAGCAGTTTATATCCTGATGATTCTCCGGCGCCTGCGGCCTGATTAGCACCATTCGAGAGAGAGATCAGCTCCGGTTCCTTGTCCATAGGAGAATCGGTCTTCATATAGTTTTGCCGTTCAGAATCAGCCATGCTTCTGGCATAAGATATGACAGCACCAAATGAAAGAACGATGCACAATGCCAAAACAAATATAGTTATGATCTTCCCGCGTCGATTCATGATACACGCTCCGTTTTTAAAATCATCAGTCTGTGCTGCAGGACGGAATAATTATAACATAAAAATCACGTACAGTCAGCGAAAAATCTTGTCATTTTTTCTTTTTCTTAAGGATCAGTATCGCGGCTATTACGGCTGCAATTATTATCACGCCAGATATGATAGCAATTATCACTCCGGGGTTTACTCCGCCGCGTTCGTCATTTGTTTCAGGTACGGTTTCCGTAGCTTTTCCAGGTATAGGAGTTTTTACGTCCTCATCCTCTTTTTCCGTCGGAACTGGTGTAAATGCCGGTTCATCATCTTGAGTCGGAGCAGGCGTATTCGATCCGTCAGCAGTCTTTTCGGGCTTTTCGGTCGGTCTGGTATAACCTTCGGGATAATTAGCTTCTACAAGCTTAACGACATCTTCATGTGCTCCCGCAGGATCGGAATAAAGCTTTTTAACAAGTTCATCGCTAAGAGCAAAATCTGCGAGCAATATCTCATCATACTCTCCGGCGCACGATAACGTGCGGTCGTTGAGTCCTGCGATCGAAATAATATCCTCGGCGCTTCCAAGGCCTCTCATATTTATCGTACGTTTAGCGGAATAAACTTCTTCACCGTTAAGGAAAATGCGGAAAGTATTACCGCTGTTGACCGCTGCTATATGATTGTACACGTCACGCTCAACCGGAACGATCTTTTCAACGTTCCAGCCGTTGCCCGTTCCGTAAAATGCCAGTTCTCCCTGATCTCCGTCAACTGTATAATACAATTCAAAATGGTGGCTTGTTTCTTTTAAAGCGATCGCAAGCGGAACGGTATATGATCCGTGAGAGTTTTCCTCCCATTTAACCCACATCGATACGGTAAAATCGGTGAGGTCTATGTTATCAGGTAACATATCACTCAGGAGCGTCGCTTCGGTATAGATACCCTTCCCGGCTTTCCCTTCAACGAATCCGTCAAAAGATTCTTCGCTGTCAATATCTAAAGCATAGTGCGAGTAGTCTTTTGTATCACCTTCGAAAGGCCAGAAAAAGATCATTTTTCCTTTATTTACGTCAGGCGGTGTCGTAGGTGCGGCCGTCGGCTGAGTTATTTCCTCCATAGTGTCAGGAACGATCTCTTTTGATCCGTCAGACCATGCCTTTAAAGCAGATACGTCATCATACGATTCTTTAACGTCTGCAGCGGTCATAGGATAGTTTGCGTAAAAGGCGTCGTCGATCATACCGTTAAATCTGAACGTCTCGCCGTCATGGTTAAGCGCTCCGACGGTAATCGTGTTGTATGTAGAATCACTGACGTCGAGAGCTCCTTTTACAGCTTTCTCTGCGGCAAGTTCGCCGTTAACGTACATGCGGACTGTGCTGAGATCATACGTCACAGTGACGTAAGTCCACGTATCGTAAGGAACAAAAACGCCTTCGGTCTCACTGGCAAGTCCTCCCGCGGCTCCGGGAATGTAAGAAAGGAGCTTACCTCCTCCGGCACTTTCAGAAGCATGACCGATATGAACCTGGAATCTTTCCGGAAGGTTATCCATCGTATTTCCTTTGGAGATAATGATATTCCACTCTGTCGCACCGCTGTTTAAAGTAAACCATGCGCCCATCGAAAAACCTCTTAAGGTATTATCGGAAATAACTCCGGAGCGGACCGCAGATCCTTCTGCGGTGTTAAGCGCTTTATCGTGTTTTCCTTCGGCGTATTCGCTCTGGCCTTTCGTGGAAAGATCAAGCGACCCGGAAGCGTCTTTCGTATCGCCGTCAAACGCCCAGTAGTGCATTTTATTCAAAGAACTGTCAGCGCTGCCTGAGGCGTTTGCCCGCAAAGAAGCTGCATGAAACAAAGAAAAAGTCAGGCAAACAACAAGAACGACCGGAATTAATAAATTACTGATCCTTTTACGTCTTGATACCATAGTATTATTCCCCTTTCAGTAAAATACTGATGCATTTATTGCTTGTAAATAATATACCACTGACTTTGACATCAGGCAATAAACCAAAATACACAATATTTGTATAATTGTCCAGATCTAATAATACACGGTTCATTATTAAAAGCATGTTATAATATTGAAATCAGTTAAAAACACACGTATAATTATACCGCAAGCAGTTTTAAGGGGGATCCTGAAATGGACATTCGTTCAATTACAATCGGTGAAATCATTGCTTACGGCTTTGAAAATGCCGTCGTACATCAAGAGATTAATATAGTTAAAGCGCTGAATACGTTATCCGTCGTACAAAGTGTATATGGATCATACTCCATATCGATCGACAACGGTGAAAAATATGATACAGGTGAAGGCGGAGTCTTTATTGCACCGTCAAAGGTCACTCAGCATATCAAAGAAATACCGGGCCCTGACGGAACAATGACTGCTCAGTGGGTTTTTTTAGACGTCGAAGTAAATAAAATGTATAAATTAGATGAACTTTTCTCGTTTCCGGTCCTTCTTCCTGCGAAATATAACCAAAGAATATTTGAACTGATAAGTTCTGCGAGAAACGCTGTATCGTTTTCTGCTAAATTCCCCTTTGTTTCGGAGATAGTCTCGATACTTCTCGATGTAGCGACACCGTTAAAAGAAAAGAGTGTTCTTTCTCAAAAAGTCCACGATTATATGGAAAGCAATTATACGCGGAATATTTCGGCGAAAGAATTATGCGATATTATGGAATGTTCACGCTCGGCAATGTATCATAAATTTAAAGAGCTTACGGGACGTTCTCCTTCAAAGTATCTGAACGATCTCAGGATAAGACAGTCTCAGTCGCTATTGATAAAAACCGATATGTCCGTCGCGGAAATAGCTATGAACGTTGGCATTCCGGACCAGTTTTATTTTTCAAGGCTTTTCCGCTCCGTTACGGGAACAAGCGCATCTGAGTACAGGAAACTTAACAAGATAAGGGAATCCGGTATTCGCTAAAAGATAATTTCCTGACTCGCATTATTATGTGACCGCCGGAAACGTTGACCGCATCATGCGATTCCCTGATCTGTGTGTCGCCGAGATGATTCATCGACACAAGGCTGCCGGCAAATAAGATAGAACCGCTGTACTCCCCGTCTACGACTTTAAACGCGGAAATATCGATGTCAAGTTCATCATCCGACTCTGTCCTGTTCAGTACGTTCAAAACAAGAGCAGTGCCGTCGCGGTCGGTGGACAATTGCACCTGTACGGGATCTTCGCGTTTTGCGTGATAATTATCGATCACCAGCGTCCTGTACGCAGCTGTATTTGCAAATCTGTGCATTATCATGCCGGGAGCCGTCACGAAAGACCCTTCTTTAGGCGTTTCGATGACAGACTGAGCGTGAGTATTGGCAAGGTTGTTGAAATTAATAAAGTCGATCGATTCGCCGTGCCTCTGCCACATCATCATTGTTGACGCGGCGTCTAGCGCGTACGACCATTTGCTGAACATGTAACATTTTGTTTTTTTAGTTTCAGATCTGGGCACCATATTGTATATATCAGCGCCGTTGAGCGGCAGCCATTCAGTGTTGCAGTACTTTATATTCGTGCCGTTCTTAGCGTTGAATTCATTTATCAAACCGAGTTTGTATTCGAGGTCGCGTTCTTCAATGCCGCGGTCGGCAAGGAAATCGATATGTTTTCCGGCAATATCTATCATTTTTTTCAACGCGTCGTAGCCGAAACAGTATGATATCATTCCGATCTTTATCGTAGGGTCAACGGCTTTCATTGCCTTCGAATATTTCACACATTCTTCTGCGTATTCCTCCGCCCTGAACCAGCGGTGGATCTCATTGTCCATCTCCCAGTATTTAACGTTGTAAGGTTCTTTTCTGCCGTTTGCGATGCGCTGCCTCCCGCCTTGCGTAGTCTCGTCGCCGTTGCAGTATTCCACCCACAAAGCAGCAGTTTTAGCACCTTCGTCCTTGTCCGCGAATTCCGCCAGATCACGCCCGTGAAGCGCCGCCTTAAGCGTTTTATCGTTCGGGTCGCAGTCGAGCAGTTCGGGAGGTACGTAATCGTAAAACCGTTTAAAAGGATGGTACATATTGACACAGATCATCGACTCTCCGCCGACAGCTTCGGCATAAGATGCCAGTTCGTCCGAACCGATATCGTTGTATTGATAACCGCCCCAAAAGTATGAATATGAAGGGATCCTGACGTCTCCGACGCCTGATTTCCAGTTGTAAAAAGAAGCAAAGCAGCCTCCCGGCCAGCGAATGACTTTGGGAGATACGTATTTTCCGGCGTCAACGGCATTTTTCTTGAATCCGCGTATCTCGTCATCCGGTTTAAGCGAGAAGTTATCGCATATCAATACTGAACGGGCGGGTGTCAAAAGCACGAACGTATATCTTCCCTCTTCCGGGACGGTCAATACACACGTCATCGTTGTGTATTCTTGTTCAACCTCCCCGAGTTCGCATACGCACACCGGATCCGAAGTGTAATTTTCTCTGAAAAACGCCGCTTTCACGACTCCGCCGCCGCTTATTGCTTTTATATCTCCGCGAAAAGTATATTTAACGTTCTTAAAGCAATACTTACCGTCCTGCGCAAGACCGCCTGCCTGATCAGAATTGTTTGTAACGCTCATCGCGTAAGCACCGTGGTGATCATCTTTAACGAGCCCGATATGAACGTCAGCTACAGGCGAGTCGCTGATTATAAAAGTCGAATCATCGCGTATGTTCTGATATCCCGCCGTACCCGGAAAAGCGAACCATGCATTGTGCTCATACGAAGAATGATACCAGTCGAAAACACGCCAGTCTGTTTCACATCTCGAACCGAGGTCATTCTCATCATCCAAAAGATCGAACCACAATTTATTTATCATCCTGTACAGATAAAACGGTTCAAAACTCCTGTTGAAAAACATTTCGGCTGCCATTCCTTCGACCTGAAGGCCGTATCCGAGTTCAATGAAATTTGACGCAAGTTTTTTGCTAATCGGTGTGGAATGAAATTCGCGTGTAGCTTTGAGTTTCATTTCAAACATCCTCCGTGATTATCATATCTTTTCATAGACCGGTTTCATTTTTTTATAATGAGCTACGTAGTTAAAGCCGCAATGCTTTATAAGCTCGACAGCGGATAAGAAATTCTTTCCGATACGGCCTGTATCATGAGCGTCTGATCCTATTACGACGGTTTCGCCGCCTGCTTCTTTATAACGTTTTAAAACACGTATGTCCATCGGCGTAAGATCATACGAACGTGTATTGACCTCAAATGCGATGCCATATTCAACGATAAGGCGGACGATCTCGTTAAATTCTTCAGGAAAATCGGAGTAATACATCGTATTGTCAGCGAAATCGCCGTATCTGACGAGATAGTCGAAGTGGCCTAGCGCACAGTAATCATGATATAGCTTGATATTTTTGATCATTTCGTTTAAGTAGCGCCTGTATCCGTGCTCTTTATCGGTTTCGACTTTGAAATATGTTCCGTCATACGGGTCGATGCGGCTGATAAGATGAGTTGAACCGATCTTATAGTCAAATTCATATCCCTGAAGGCGGCGTACGTTCTCGTCAACTACGTGAGGCTGCAGTCCGACTTCAACTGCTGTGATGACGTCCAGCTTTCCTTCATACTTCGATCTGACAGCAGAGATCTTTTCAAGATATTCACCGAAATCATAATAGACGTCGCTTCCGTCTGCAGTATAATTAACGTCCAGATGGTCTGTAAAAGCTATACCGGAAAGGCCGAGCGAGATCGCCTTTTCGGCGGCGTCCTCGGGCTCGATCTCGGAGTCAAAAGAGAAACGCGAATGAACGTGCATATCGTAAAGAATCATTGACGGTCCTCCAGAATACACCTGTAGCAGAATCTGCCGTCAGGAGCAGTATCTCCGCGGTCGTAGAACTTCATTATATCGCCGTCGTCAACGGAATTGTCCGCCCATTTGAATTCGAACTGTTTTTTTAGCCTGACGAGTGCACGCGGAACTTTGAGCTCAAGCACTTTTTCCGTGACCCTGAGCATAGCCTCGCCGATCTGCTCGAACATCCATTCGTTGTCAACGAAAACTTCTATCGAAGCATTGCCGCCGGATTGATGGCGGTTGATCAAATAATCGAATCCGTTCCAGCCGTTATCGTCTTTGCAGTCGGAATTCAGGAAAAGATTCATCCAGTTATCACCTTTCGGTTCAGTTATATCTTCGCGGCAACGGCAGTAAAAGTAAATATAATTTCCGTCTGCGCAAACCTTCATAGATACTATGTCATTGCGGCCGGAATCATTCAAGTAATGAGTATTTCCGCCGTTACCGTCCCAGTCGCGCCTGACCGTGTCGTATGGTGCGTCAAAGTACTCGGGAGTCACTTTATCCCATTCGGCAGGATTCCCGTCTTCGATATTCATCTTAACACAGCCCTTTACAGGTTCCGGAAGCGAAGCACCTTTATAGCGCCTGATGAGATCGACAAGCTGACAATAATAATTGTCTCCGTAAAGTCCGCTTACAGGTTCCAGATCGCGGCTGAACTCGCCGTTGAAGTTGTCAACAAAATAGTAGTCGTTATAACCGTCGCCCGGCACAACTGTATATGTGTTTGCGATTCTTTGTCCTGCTGCCGGATTGTTCAGAGTTCCCGGATGTGACCCCCAGCGTCCGGCGGTCCATTCGTTCCAGCCTGTGATCATCAGTATCGGAGGATCTTTTTGGATGGCATAATTCATCTGTTCGTTGAATGCTCTTCCGGTGCCGGAAAGACCTGAACTGAGGCCGAAACCCATATCGCCTTTTTCGATATTATCCGGCTGTCTTCCTTCAGAATAACTTCTTCCTGCGTTAGTGCCGTAGCTACCGTTTACCCAGAAACCGCACATTGCGATCATCTGTTCGACGTTTCCGTCTTTATCCAGGCCGGGACTCTGTGGATACATATCAGCCCATGGCCAGCAGTTTTTTCCGTCATTTTTAAGGTACCAGCTCCCCGGACCGCCTTTTGTATACGCCCAGCTGTGGCGAATCGTGAAGAAGTCACGGATCTCGTCAGAAAGAAGTCCGGTATCATCCTCCGGAATTAAAATCAGAGGCTTATCCTGATAGATGAACCAAAGGTCGCTGTAATGGCCGGGCTTATAAAGATCATCATAAAGTTTTTCAACTGTTTTTGCGGCGTGAGTATTTGTAATAAACATCACGTCCGGAGTGCGGAGACCTTCAGAGCGCATCTCCGACCATACGCGAAAGATCATATTGTACGTTTCTGGGTAAGTGAGTGCGTTCGTAACGTCGAGGAATATAAAATCAACACCTGCCTGCGTAAGCATCGAACCGTGCTTTCGAATGATCCACGGATCGTCAGATCTGTAATAACCGAAATAAGGCTCGGCCCAGTACTGAAGGAAACCCATCGGGGCATTCATCGAATCAGATTTGACTTTTTCGATCCCTCCCTCGTTATACGAACGTGTGTGGTCAACAAGAGGAGCGCCGGGTTTATGGTCGTGCCAGATAAAATAGAACATTCCGACGGTACGGTCTTTTCTCACGGGACGATACGCGGCCGGATCGGATCTCCTCCTGATACCGTCTGTAAAAGGCCACGATTCAGGTCTGAGGTCAATATAGCTATCGTTCACTTTCTTGCAGTCGGACATATTAAAACACCCCTTTAAACGTTTTTTGACCCTTGCTCCGTCCGGTATGTCCGGGAAAAAGTGCAAAGGTCATTAAACGGTCAATATTTCTTTATTTAGTCAATCTGTGGAACGTCTTCTTTCCTTTTCTTATGACCGCCCCGTCTGTAAGAAGTTCTTCGGGAATGATCATATTGAAATCGGTCACTTTTTCATTGTTAAGGAAAACGCCTCCCTGCTGGATTAGCCTTCGCCCTTCGCCCTTAGAAGGGATGACTTTTGCAAGAAGCATCGCGTCAAGCAGGTTTACGCCTCCGTTTTCGATCATATCTGCCGGTATCTGAGTAGTTGCCATATGCTCCGCGTCCTGGTTCCCGCCGAAAAGCGCCTCGGCAGTGTCACGGGCCTTGACCGCAGCTTCTTCGCCGTGAACGATCTTCGTTACTTCAAATGCGAGACGCTTCTTTGCTTCGTTAAGCTGGCTGCCTTCCCATTTCTCCATCTCGCGTATCTCCTCGATCGGGACGAACGTGAGAAGTTTAAGGCATTTGATAACGTCAGCGTCGCCAACGTTTCTGAGGTACTGGTAAAGCTCATACGGAGGCGTCTTGTTCTCGTCAAGCCAGACTGCTCCTTTAACCGTTTTACCCATCTTAACGCCTTCTGAAGTAGTCAGCAAAGAGAACGTGAGGCCGAATACTTCCTCGCCTTCTTTACGCCTTACGAGCTCCACGCCGCCTATGATATTTGACCACTGATCGTCTCCGCCGAACTCGATCTTACAGCCGTAATCTTTATACAGGCGGTAGAAATCGTAGCTCTGCATAAGCATATAGTTAAATTCGATAAAGTTAAGGCCGCGCTCCAGACGCTGTTTGAAACATTCGGCAGCGAGCATGCGGTTTACGGAAAAATGGACACCGATATCGCGCAGGAAATCGACGTAGTTTAGATTCAGGAGCCAGTCGCCGTTGTTCACCATAATTGCAGAATTATCAAAATCAAGGAATCTGCTGAGCTGGGCTTTAAGTCCGGCAACGTTATGTGCAAGATCTTCGTCGGTAAGCATTTTGCGCATATCTGTTTTTCCGGAAGGATCCCCTACTTTTCCTGTTCCCCCGCCGACAAGAGCGATGGGTCTGTGTCCGGCACGCTGCATATGTGCCATGACCATTATCTGCACGAAATGGCCGATGTGAAGTGAGTCTGCCGTTGGGTCGAAGCCGACGTAGAACGTGACCGGTTCGCTGTCAAGAAGTTCTTTCACTTTTTCCGCATTGGTGCATTGAGCGATTATTCCGCGCTCCACCAGTTCATCGTAAACACCTTTTTTTATCATTTTTATTTCCTCCGGTCATTATTCCATGTTTGAGGCTGTTTATCAGCCGTCCGAAATATATCACATTAATCGAAAAGCTTCAAGAGCCTGTTTCATTCATTCTTTCTTTGTTCCTCTTTAAGCTTCTGTGCCCAGTTAAGATACTCTATTATTTTCTGCTCGGCGCCGTTACCGCAAGGCACGTAATATTTTCTTCCCCTGACCTCAGGCGGCAGGAATTCGAGGTCCGCGACGTGCCCCGGATAATCGTGCGCGTATTTGTACCCGTCACCGTAGTTAAGATCCTTAAGGCCCTCTGTAACAGGATTCCGGAGCCAGGGAGGAACTTCGCCGGTATCACCTGAATTAACGTCTGATAAAGCGGTATCTATCGCCATATACGCCGAATTAGATTTCGGTGATGTGGCAACGGTTATTGCCGCATGCGCGAGCAATATCCTGGCTTCAGGCATTCCAATCATCCTTACCGCTTCGGCAGCCGCCTGGGCGACAAGCAGCGCGGTCGGATTCGCAGTTCCGACGTCTTCGCTTGCACATATTACTATCCTGCGGGCAATAAAGTTTATGTCTTCTCCTCCGGCAATAGCTCTGGCAAGGTAGAACGCAGTCGCGTCCGGATCGCTCCCGCGCATCGATTTGATAAACGCACTGATATTATCGTAATGCGAATCGCCCTTTTTATCAAAACGAATCGATTTCTGCTGAACGCATTCAGCAACGATCTCTTTAGTTATATGGATGTGAGTGCCGAGATCATCCGATGTAGTTAGAAAAGCAAGTTCAAGTGCATTGAGCGCAGTTCTCGCGTCGCCGGAAGATACGTCCGACAGAAAGTCTATTGCATCGTCGTCGCACTCAATATCAAACTCTCCCAGACCCTTTTCACGGTCGGTAAGAGCACGCCTTAGAATACCCGAAATGTCGTCTTTAGTAAGAGGCAGAAGCTGGAAAACCGTTGACCTCGAGATCAGCGCTTTATTGACCTCAAAAAACGGATTCTCGGTCGTGGCGCCGATAAGAATGATCGTCCCGTCTTCGACATACGGAAGAAGCGCATCCTGCTGTGCCTTATTGAATCTGTGTATCTCGTCGATGAAAAGAACGCTTCTGCCGGAAGGGTTCATAAGAAGATTCTGTGTGTCCGAGACGATCTGTTTTATCTCTCCCACACCTGAAGATACTGCGTTAATACGTTTAAAAGCGGTTTTAGTGGTTGCGGCGATGAGCCTGGCTAAAGAGGTCTTTCCTGTACCCGGAGGGCCCCAGAAAATTACCGACGATAACCTGTCGGCTTTTATCATACGGTATAACAGTTTTCCTTCGGCAAGAATATGTTTCTGACCCGCAAATTCTTCTAAAGTTACGGGACACATTCTGTATGCCAGAGGTTCATTCGGTCGTGAGGTCAATAGATTCACCTTCAGATATTTCCAGCGTTATTTCCAGCGTTATTTCCGGCGTTATTATCAAAGTGATCGAAACTGGTATCAGCGGCACTTATTCGTACAGCGGAAAGCGGTCAATAAGTTCTTTCACTTCCGCCTTTACGCGTTTTGCATTGTTTTCATAGTCAGTAAGAACGTCATAAATGAATCCCGCTATCGTATCCATCTCAGCGACGCCCATTCCTCTCGTAGTAACTGCGGCAGTGCCGAGTCTTATACCGCTTGTGATCGAAGGCTTTTCGGGATCGAACGGGATACCGTTTTTATTGCACGTGATATTCACTTCGTCGAGGCGGTGCTGAGCATCCTTTCCGTTGATACCGAGGCTCCTCAGATCGACGAGAATAAGATGATTATCCGTTCCGCCGCTTACGAGATCAACACCGCGCTTGATAAGACTTTCCGCAAGTGCCGCACAGTTAACGATGATCTGTTTCTGATACTGCTTGAATTCGGGTGAAAGAGCTTCTTTAAAGCAGACAGCTTTACCGGCTATTACGTGCATAAGCGGTCCGCCCTGAGTGCCCGGGAAAACAGCTTTATCGATCGCTTTTGCATATTTCTCCCTGCAAAGTATCAGGCCTCCTCTGGGGCCTCTCAAAGTCTTATGTGTAGTAGTAGTTACGAAATCGGCATAAGGCACAGGGCTCGGATGAAGACCGGCCGCGACAAGACCCGCGATATGCGCCATATCTACCATAAGCATTGACCCTGCCTTATCTGCGATGCTCCTGAATCTTTCAAAATCGATGATCCTCGGATATGCGCTCGCGCCGGCAACGATAAGTTTCGGGCGATATTTAACAGCGTCTGCTTCAAGTCTGTCATAGTCGATACGCTGAGTAAATTCGTCTACCTCGTAAGGGATTATATTAAACCATTTACCGGACATATTGACAGGACTGCCGTGAGTCAGATGGCCGCCGTGTGCGAGGCTCATTCCCATAACAGTATCGCCCGGGTCAAGAGCAGCGAAAAACACTGCCATATTAGCCTGTGCTCCGGCGTGAGGCTGAACGTTTGCATGCTCTGCGCCGAACAGTTCTTTCGCACGGTCAATAGCAAGCTGCTCTACTACGTCTACGTATTCGCATCCTCCGTAATATCGTCTTCCGGGATATCCTTCCGCATATTTATTAGTCAGCGGGCTTCCTACAGCCTGAAGGACAGCTTCGGAAACAAAGTTCTCTGAAGCAATAAGTTCGATCTTGGAACGTTGACGATTAACCTCCATATCGATTGCGGCTGAAACTTCGGGGTCGATTTTGCGGATGATGTCTGAATCGTACATGGATTATGACCTCCTGGATGAGAATGCGTACCGCACAAGGTACTTTGTAATTATACAACCGGCCGCCACTTCTGACAAGTGAAAAAAGCATGCTTTAATAATTGCGGCCGGCTTAATAAACAAACTATTTTTTAAGTTTAGCTACGGTAACTCCGAGGTCGCCTTCGCCGAATGAACCGTCCCTGATACTTTCGATCATGGAGTGAGTTTTAAGGTAGGACTGTACGCCTCGTCTTAAAGCGCCTGTGCCTTTACCGTGGATTATTCTAAAGGACTCTATCCCGGACGTCACTGCATCGTTTATCTGGCGTTCGATGACTTCGGTCGCTTCTTCGACAGTCATTCCACGCACGTCTATCTCCGAACGGACGTTGGCCGCGTTCGAATATATTTTATCTCCGCTTTTTTTAACTTCGGAGCCACGTTTAACGGAATTCTTATCGGACGCGGTCTTAACGGCGGGAGCAATATCATCTTTATCGGCGTACAGTTTTATTGACCCGGCCTGAACATATACCCTTCCGTCCTGCTTAGGCGCGGCGAGGACTGAAGCTTCCCTGCCAAGAGAGATCACAGTGACGTTGTCCCCGGGTTTCAGATCTTTAAAGCTAAATTCCGAAACGGAAATAACTGCAGTTTTTTCGATCTTACCGATATCTTTTTCAAGTTCGCCGGCGATCTTCTCAAATTCACGTTTCGCAGCTTCCGCCGCTTTTACGGCTTCGTTCCCGCCCAGAAGCGCCGCACGCCTGATCTCCGTCAGCATTTTCTCGGCTGCAGCCCTGGCTTTATTATCGGCTTCCCTTGCTCTGACGGAAGCCTTGTACCTGAGCTCGTTTGACTCTTTGATTAGTTCATCGCGCCTCTGCATCGCCTCTTTGGTAAGCTCTTCGGCTTCGAGTCTCAGGCGTCTCGTTTCCTCTGCTTCAGCCTCCACCTTCATGCGGTTTTGCTCGATTCCTTTTAGCATATCTTCAAATCGAAGATCTTCGGCTGATACGAATTCTTTCGCGCGTGTCACGATCGCGGTGTCAAGCCCGAGTTTTTCCGAGATGGCGAAAGCGTTGCTTTTTCCGGGTACGCCGATTAGCAGCCTGTACGTCGGAGCGAGTGTGTCAACGTCGAATTCGCAGCTTGCGTTTATAAATCCGGGCGTCGTTGAGGCAAACACCTTTAATTCGCTGTAGTGTGTGCTGGAGAGGCATACAGCACCGATCTCGTACACACGCTCTAAAATGGCCATAGCGAGCGCCGCGCCCTCGACAGGGTCAGTACCTGCCCCCAGCTCGTCAAAGAGCGTGAGAGACCTGTAATCGGCCTTTTTGAGGATCTGGGTGATGTTCTTCATATGAGCAGAGAAAGTACTCAGACTTTGAGCAATGCTCTGCTCGTCGCCAATGTCTGCGAAGATGTCGTTGAACACACATATCCTGCTGTTTTCCGCGCAGGGTATGAGCATCCCGCTCTGCGCCATAATATGAAGCAGACCGACCGTTTTTAAAGTGACGGTTTTTCCGCCCGTGTTGGGGCCCGTGATCACCATTGACATCGCAGGAACCGTTCCGGGTATCGGAACACCTATCGATACGGTTATCGGCACGGCTTTCTTTTTATCGAGAAGAGGGTGCCTAGCTTTTTTGAGGTCAATGATCCCTTCGGTATTCAGCGAAGGTCTTACGGCGTTGTTGGAAAGCGCCCATGAGGATTTCGCCAAAACAAAGTCAATATAAGATACGAGTTCGAGGTCCGCCCGGATAACACCGGAAGATCCTGCCACTTCGTCGGTTAGCTCTTTTAATATCCTGTTGATCTCCTCCTGCTCCTGAACGCGCAGTTCGCGGATCTTGTTGTTTGATTCTACGACGAATGCCGGTTCAACGAACAAAGTCTGGCCGGAGCTGGAAGTGTCGTGAACGATACCCGGAATTTCTCCCCTGTTCTCTATCTTTACCGGAACACAGTACCTGTCGCCGCGCATCGTGACGATATTATCCTGAAGCGCTTTGGAATACTTCGAAGAATGAGTCAGTTCATTAAGCTTATCTTTAATAGAGCCCTGTAACTGAAAAATTTTTCTTCTTATGTCTGACAGTCTCGGGCTTGCTTCGTCCGCGATCTCATCTTCGGAAATGATGCATCTGGAAATATCATTTTCAAGCAGCGGTAATTCAGTAAGATCATAGAAAAAGCGTTCGACCGAACTGAGTCCGTCGGGATCGGATCCGTCTACCTGAGCGTATGATTTAAGGCGGCGTACTGAAGTAAGCAGATTCTTTACGCCTAGAAGATCCGTATTGTTGAGTACAGATTCTGTTTCTGCGCGTCTGATCACGCCTCCGATATCTTTTACACCGGCGGACGGTGCGCTGCCTCGCTTTAATATACAATTAACACCGTCTTCAGTTTCGGCAAGCAGCCTCTCGATCGTATCTACGTCTGAGAGAGGCGTCATTTCTCTTGCGTAACGTTTTCCTATTTCACAGCTGCAGATCTCTTCGACCGCAAGGCTGATCTTGTCAAATTCCAATATTTTTAATACTTTTTCATCCATTTAAAATCTCCATAATTATCAGCAGCAGCAGAAGATCGGACCGCCAAGCGGGCTCATGCAGATAGACGAGCAAAGGCAGCAGTCTCTTGCTGAAACACAGTAGCCGCTGTTATCGGTACTTTCACTTGCCCTTTGCGAGTATTCCTTCGTTACATTTTCAAATCTGTCTGCTTTATCTTTAAACGTCTGGTTGGACGGATCCATATTCGAAGCAGTTTTGTAGCAGTTGTATGCTCCGGAATACCTTCCGAGCTGCTCATTGATAATGCCGCAAAGAAAATACCATTCGGCGTCGCGCTGATTTTCGGGCATGCTCATAAGGAGCGTATAAGCCTGAAGAATCAGACCGCTCTGGAGATAACTGATGACACGGGCGTATTTCTGATCACCGCTGTAGCCGTATCCGCCTCCGCTGCTATAGCCGCTCTGGCCGGAACCGCCTGCGGAAGAATAATACGTCTGATCAGGTTCCTTACCTGAACGGATAGCCTGGATCTTATCATAAGCTGCATTGACCTCGCGGATCTTTTCCTCCGCCATCGGGGCCATAGTAGGATCGTCTCTGAATCTGTCAGGGTGGTATTTTTTTACGAGATCTCTGTATGCTTTTTTTATTTCTTCGTCGGAAGCACCGGGAGAAACACCGAGGACTTTATACGGATCCATTGTCCACCTCCCGGTCGCCGCGGATCGCCTTCTGGTTTATCGTGCGGTCAATATAAGGAAGTCCTTCTCCGAAGAGATTGTCCATAAATCCTTCCGTGTCCTGGTCGGGTTTGCGTTCGGTCAATGAACGGATGCGTTTTATCTCCTGCCAGCAGTTTTCGGCTTCGAGGAGGCAGCGAACGCGGACGATTTCTTCGCTTTCTCCGGTTTTCTCTTCTCCGAGCAGTACGTTGTATATGTTGTAATTACCTTTTTTACGGTCTTTTTCGCGGTCGTCAAGGGCGTCGATGAGCATGATCCATTGTCCGAGCGATTTTCCGAGTTTATTCAGCGCTTCGCTGTATATCTCGCTCACCAGTCCGTCTACAGTGAATATACGGCCCAGAATGTTTCCAAAAGGCGCGGCGAAATCATCTACGCTCTGGCAGTTTTCTTTTTCAAGGCTGTGAAGCGTATCGAGATTCTCTGAAATATAATCATACAGATCGGGATATGATATTTCTGCTTTCTTCAGACCTTTTTTCCATAGAGCAAGCGCAGCACGGCTTTTAACCGAGCCTTTGTCTGAGACGTTGTCCTGCGCAGCCATAGCTGAGAGCATGATATTGACCCTGGCAGCGTAAACGATCCCCGGTGTTTCGCAGAAGTACGGATGAGCTTTACCGGGATGAACGACGCACCTTCCCTTTTTAAGAGGAACTTCACCGTTAAATGCACAATAGTCAACAAGCATCGCCAGCGTCGCCGCTTCGTACGTGAGTGATATCCTCGAACCCTGCCCGAGGAGTTTACCCATTGTCTTACATACGCCGCAATAGTACGCTTTATATTTATCGTACTCTCTGAATCTGAGATTCGGGACAAATGCTTTTGTGTATCCGAACATTTAATTTTCCTCTAACGGTCAACAGAATATGAAAAACGCAAGGCCTGTCCGATCTTAGCTGTCACAGCGAAAGCATCTTGCTCGCTTCGATCATATCCGGGTCAAGGTGTTTTTTCATCTGAAGCGCTTCTTCGATATCGATCGTGATATATTTCTCGTTCTTAAGCGCGATTATCTTGTTTCTTTCGCCGTTTGCAAGAGCCTCAGTCGCTTTTACAGCCATCATACTGGCAGATACTCTGTCTTTTACGGTGGGGCTTCCGCCTCTTTGCAGATGTCCAAGGATGGTGGCATTGGTCGAAATGCCTGTGATCTCTTTGATCTGTTTTGCTATCTCGATCGTGCCGCCGACGCCTTCGGCAATGATGACGATATAATGGTGCTTACCTCTATTTCTGCATCCGATTATCGGCTGGATTATGTCGGTGTCGATATCGAAGTGACGTTCGGGAAGTATGCATGCCTCCGCGCCGTCTGCAATGGCGCAGCTGAGGGCAATATATCCGGCTTCTCTTCCCATTACTTCAACGACGCTGCAGCGCTCGTGCGAGTATGCGGTATCCTTTATCTTATCGATTGCGTCCTTTACGGTGTTCAGCGCGGTGTCAAACCCGATCGTGTGGTCTGTGCAGTCGATATCATTGTCGATCGTTGCCGGTATGCCCATGACGTTCATTCCTACGCGTGCAAGGTCCCTTGCGCCCCTGAACGAGCCGTCGCCTCCGATAACTACGATAGCATCGAGTTTGAATACCTGTGCCATCCTGTATCCGCGCAATACGCCTTCCTCAGTCGTGAATTCGGGGCATCTGGCAGTCTGCAATATAGTTCCTCCGCGGCTGATAATATCAGACACCGAGCGAAGATTCATTTCGTACATATCACCGGATAAAAGTCCTTCGTATCCTTTTCTTATGCCGTATACTTCGAATCCTCTGTATATACCTGAACGTACGACCGCTCTTAAAGCGGCATTCATACCCGGAGCGTCTCCGCCTGACGTGAGTACGCCTATCCTTTTGGGCTTCTTGATTTCGTTTACGACTTCGATTTTCGTATTTTCGTTCATAACAGTACCTCCGTAATATGATGTTCAGCGGTCTATCTTATTTGCAATGGAACGAGCGGCGTATACTCCTGACGCTGCTGCCTGGGACAATCCTCTGGTTATTCCTGCTCCGTCGCCGCATGCATACATGCCCGGTATCTCAGTTTCAAAACCGTCTTTCAGGGACAATCTCGCACTGTAGAATTTTACTTCGACGCCGTACAGGAGCGTATCGTGGTTTGCTGTACCTGGGGCAAGTTTATCGAGCGCGTAGATCATCTCGACTATGTTGTCCAGGTGCCTCTTGGGCAGGACAAGCGAAAGATCTCCCGGCGTCGCGTGAAGTGTCGGTTTGGTAAAGCTTTTTGCAAGCCTGTGATCGTTCGTGCGTACTCCCCTTACAAGGTCACCGAAGCGCTGCACAAGGACGCCGCCTGCGAGCATGTTGGACAATGACGCGATCCTCTTACCGTACTGATACGGTTCGTTGAAAGGTTCCGTGAAGCGATTGCTGACAAGCAGCGCGAAGTTGGTATTTTCGCTTCTTAGTTTAGCATCGGAATAGCTGTGACCGTTTACCGTTATGCAGCCGTCAACGTTTTCGGTGACAACGTGTCCGTACGGGTTCATGCAGAACGTTCTGACGTCGTCGCCGTACTGCTTCGTCCTGTAAACGAGTTTTGCCTCATAGACCGTATCGGTTATCCGCTCGAATACCTGCGCCGGAAGTTCGACCCGAACGCCGAGATCGACCTGATTATTGATCAAATGGATCCCGAGCTGTTTGCACTGTGAGGAAAACCATTCGGCACCTGATCTTCCGGGAGCACAGATAAGACATCTGCACGTGAATTCGCCTGCTTCTTCTGTTTCAAGGATGAAGTTCCCCTGCGGATCATGATTGATACTGCTTACGGTAGTATCGCACATAAGATCGGTATACTTAGTAAGATCATCACAGATGTTGCCGAGTATTTCCAGATTTCTCTCTGTGCCCAGATGTTTAACCTGAGCTTTTAAAAGATGGAGGTCGTATTTAAGCGCTTCTTTTTCAAGCTCAAGCGCAGCCGGAGAACTTGTCGAATACCTTTCCGTCGTAGCGCCGAATGAAACGTTTACGCTGTCAACGTACTCTATAAGCTCCATTACGGTCTTCGTCGGGAGATAATCTTTAAGCCATCCTCCGAACTCGGTCGTGAAGTTGAATTTACCGTCGGAGAACGCACCTGCTCCGCCGAATCCGTTCATTATAGAGCAGTGCCGGCAATTAATGCAGTGATCTACTTTACCGGCGATGATCGGGCAGATCCTCTTTTTAAGCGGATTCCCCTGCTCTATCAAAGCGACTTTTAGTCCCGGGGCTTTTTTATGAAGTTCGTAAGCCGCGAAGATACCTGCGGTTCCGCCTCCGATTATTATAACGTCATATTTTTTCATAGCAGTTCCTTTTCTGGAATAATGAGGGTCGTTTCAGAACGCCGTGTAGTTTCCTGTTACGCCTTCTACGTAAAACATCGCATTTGTAATATCGGCGGTCGCGTCCTGCTCGTGTTTGATCAATGCAAAAGTGGCGTCGTGCAGATTCGAAAACTCTGGATTTCTCTGAGCCTCGCAGATGAATTTCTGTCTGGGAGAATTTATGTCTTCGCCGCTTATCTGGAAAAGACCGAATTTATCGCAGAGCGCTCTGACTCTCCTGAGCTGATCCATAGTATTTCTCGAAGGCATATACGTGACGGCGTTGAATCCGAGTCCTTTGATCGTCTCAAAAAGAAGATCGATGTAAGAATCCTCGAATTTCTGTGCTTTTTTATCGCCGGTAACTGAATCTCCGACGTCTCCGAGATATGCGTATGCGCTGATAGCACCTATTCTTTGACCAAGCGCGATAACTTCTTTTACAGGCGGGCACTCGTCAGTAGCGTCGATATAGAATTTCTCGACGAGGTTGCTCTTAAGAGCGCCTAAAAGGTCGTACTCATATACGGAGTTATCAGGATCCATAAGGAATGCTCTTACTTTAGCGGAGATGGGCATTCCGAAATCGTTTTCGAGGAAATCAACTACTGCCTGTCCCTTGCCGAAGCGTTCGGTGATCTTTTTAGAAAGTGCGTACAGCAGATGTCTCTCGGTAACGCTTCCTCCGAGGAATGAATTTGAAAGCGGTACGACGTCGCGGTCGAAATCAAGCACGATATCGACGCCTGCGGTCAATTTATTGATATTTTCGATCATCTGTCTGTTTCTGCGGTTTCTCGCCTCGCTGTATGGCTTGAAGAAATCGATGACGGCGTCAATATTCTGGTGAGGTATTCCGTGAAGCGCCATATACGCCACGCCCTTCTGATCAGGGTTGTTGATCCTAAGCGTCTCCAACGGAGTGCCCTTCATCGACGCTCTGCATTCGGTACCGATCGTCGTAAGCATACCGATGATCTTTCCGGCTTCGATGAACTCTCTTGCCCCCGAAAGCGAGTCGTGATCCATTATTCCCGCAGTCTTAAGGCCGGAAGTATACGCCATCCATATCGCTTTCGTAGGAGAATACGGAGAAAACGAATACGTTGTATGAATGTGGTTGTTAACGTCGTCCCCCGAAGCAGGTGCCTCGATCTCGCCGCGGTCGATCATAGCTTTTAGTTCTCTTAAAGATTCGAGACGCACGAGCACGTCTTTATTGTTAAGTCTTTCAACAAGATAATCGTATTTGTTCATTGTGATATTAGCTCCTTTATATTATATTCCGTTAAAGATTTAAGTTTCATTCGAGCAGACTCAGCTGCTGGGCTTTCTGATCGTCTTTTTTAAGAAAGCTGCCCGGAGAAGGTATTGCTCTGATCCGGTACGCATTGGCATCCGCGAGCCCCGCGTTGTCCGCTTTTTTCATATATTTCAGTTTGTAGTCCTTCTTCGGCTTTAATACCTGAACACCCTGCGAGCTCTTGGTAGATTTGACCGGGATCAGATCGGATCTCAGGGTCACAAGTCTGTCGTTCGTGGTGGCACAAACTATATCGCCCGGCACGGACAGATGAAGTGCGTCAACTATCGGGCTTGAGTCGTTGTATGCATTTATAAGCTTCTTTCTGTTCGTCTTGGTCTCGTATGCGTTAAGCGGTACGCGGGCAACTTTCCCGTTTTCAAAAGCGAAGAGCATATCTCCGGAATAATTATCCGTCGGGACCATGTAGATTATACGCTCATCGCCGGAAATATCAAGAGTATTGACCAGATACTCTCCGAGCGAAGCGGCCTTGCAGTCCGGCAGCTCATGGATGCGGAATTTGTAAACGCACTGTTTATCCGAGAAGAAAAGTATCTCAGACTTATTATGCCACTCTATCTCCTGCGTGAATTCATCGTCTTCTTTCAGCTTCTGTTCGGGGTTGTTGCGAAGAGCGACCATCGGGATCTTCTTAAAGTATCCGTCGCGCGTAAGGAAGAGTTTCAGGTTATAATCCTCGATCAGTTCTTCTTTAGTGATCGTTACGACGTCATCTTCGTGAATGATATCAGTAAGTCTGTCTTTACCGTATTTCTTTTCAACGTCACGGAGCTGCCGCTTGATAAGAGTGCGGATCCTGTTTTCCTTCCCGAGCATATCTTTCAGGTCGTCGATCTCTTCGATAAGTTTCGCGATGTCTCCGGTCTTTTCAAGGATATACTCCTTATTCAGATTGCGCAGTTTGATCTCGGCGACGAAATTTGCCTGTATTTCGTCGATTCCGAACCCCCACATCAGATTCGGAATAACGAGATCGTCTCTTTCGGTCTCGCGTACGATCTTTATAGCTTTATCTATATCGAGGAGTATTTTCTCCAGGCCTTTTAACAGATGGAGTTTATCGCTCTTGTTCTTTATATCGAACTGGATCTCGCGCTTTATGCATCCTATCCTGAACCTTACCCACTCAGCGAGCAGCCCTCTGACCCCAAGCACCTGAGGGCGTCCGTCGATGAGGACGTTGAAATTGCAGGCAAAATTTTCCTGGAGAGATGTCATTTTGTAGAGTTTGTTCATCAGCGCGTCCGGGTCAATATTTTTCCTGACGTCGAGCGTGATCTTCAGGCCTCCGAGGTCGGTCTCGTCGCGGACGTCAACGATCTCTTTGATCTTTCCGTCTTTTACCAGCTTTACGATATCATCCATTATCGTCTCGCACACTGTGGTGTACGGTATCTCGTATATCTCGATACAGTTATTCTTTTTATCGAATCTGTATTTAGCTCTGATTCGTATGCTTCCGCGGCCTTCTTCGAGGATCTGCCTGAGTACAGACTGGGAATAGATTACCGTCCCGCCGGTCGAAAAATCCGGTGCCTGGATATAATGAGCCAGATCACAGTCTTTATCGTCAATATAAGCACATGCGGCTTCGCAGACTTCACGAAGATTGAAACTGCAGATCTTTGTGGCCATACCGACGGCAAGGCCCTCTGTGGAGTTTACGAGGATCGTCGGGAAAGTCACCGGAAAGAGCGTAGGCTCCTTCATCGTACCGTCGTAGTTGTCAACGAAATCGACCGCGTCCCTGTCCATATCCGCGAACAATTCTTCGCAGATCTTATCGAGCTTGACCTCCGTATAACGCGGGGCAGCGCACTGCATCTCACGCGAATACTGCTTTCCGAAATTGCCTTTGGAGTCAACGTACGGATGGAGCAGCGCTTGGTTTCCCCTGGTGAGACGCACCATCGTATCATATATAGCCTGGTCGCCGTGAGGATTTAGTTTCATCGTCTCGCCTACGACGTTTGCCGATTTCGTCCTCGGGCCGCGCAGAAGTCCTTTTTTATACATAGTATAAAGCAGTTTCCGGTGGGACGGCTTGAATCCGTCGATATCCGGTATAGCTCTGGAAACTATCACGCTCATAGCATACGGCATATAGTTTTCCTCGAGCGTCGTTGTTATGCGCTCTTCGCGGAACAGTTTAGACGGATCGTTCTCAACGACTATATTGTCAAATTCTTTTTTCTTCGACGTGTTTTCATTATTGCGGCTTTTACGTTTTTCGTCCATTATTCTTTCCTTTCGGTTCGTTCGGAAGATAAAACCGTTTGCTGTTCAGTTATACAGCCGGGTCATCAGGCCGGGCGCGGAGGATCATTCAAGATCGAGGTCATCAAGATATAGATGCCCTTTTTCAGCGATCAATGCCTTTCTGCCTTCGAGATCGTCTCCGAGCAGCGTTTCGAAATATTCCGATGTTTTTTTAGCATCGTCGGTCATAACGCGGATCAATCGGCGCGTCTCGGGGTTCATCGTCGTCTGCCACATCATTTCGGGCTCGTTTTCGCCAAGACCTTTCGAACGCTGGATAGTTGCCTTACCGTCGAGCCCTGAGAGTATTTTGGCTTTTTCTTTTTCATCATAAGCAAAATACGTTTTCCCTTTATGGGTTATTTCAAAAAGAGGTGATTCGGCAATATAAACTTTTCCTTCACTTATAAGCGTCGGCGTTAATCGGTAAAGCATTGCCAGTATCAGCGTTCTGATCTGGAAGCCGTCAACGTCGGCATCGGTGCAGATTATGATCTTATTCCAGCGCAGGTTTGAAATATCAAACAAAGATAGGTCTTTGGCGTGTTTATTCTGGATCTCAACTCCGCATCCGAGAACTCTTACGAGGTTCGTGATGATCTCGCTTTCAAAAATCCTCGCGTATTCCGCCTTCATACAGTTAAGGATCTTTCCTCGCACAGGCATTACCGCCTGGAATTCACTGTCGCGGCCCATTTTTACAGAGCCCAGAGCGGAATCGCCCTCAACGATATAAAGTTCACGCTTTTCGACGTCTTTAGTACGGCAATCGACGAATTTTTTTACCCTGTTATTGATGTCGATATTTCCGGACAATTTCTTTTTCATTGACGTCCGCTGTTTTTCGGCAGATTCTCTGCTGCGTTTGTTGATCAGCACCTGCTCCACGATCTTATCGGCGTCAAGTTTGTTTTCTATAAAATATATCTCGAGGCGCTTCCTGATGAAATCGGTCATTGCCTCCTGAATGAATTTATTCGTGATCGCTTTCTTTGTCTGGTTCTCGTAACTCGTCATCGTGGAAAAAGAATTCGTTATGACCATCAGCGAGTCCTGTACATCAGTAAAAGTGATCTTGCTCTCGTCTTTATTATATTTTCCCTGCGCGCGTATATATTTATCGATCTCGCTCGTAAATGCGTTTCTGACAGCTTTATCAGGAGATCCGCCGTTCACGAGATAACTGGAATTGTGGTAATAATCAAGCAGGTTTACGTAATTGTTAAAACAGAATGCAAGCTGCATCTTAAGTTTATATTCAGGGAGATCCTCTCTGTCACGGCCCTTTGTTTCAGTCTCATAGAACTGGATCGGCGTCAGTTCCTTGTCCTCGGAGAGTTCCTTCAAATAGTCAGTGATGCCATTTTTATAAACGTATTCGAAGCGCTGGTTCGATGGCTCGTCATAAAGTTTGAAAGTAAGCCCGGCGTTTACGACAGCCTGTTTTTTTAGCATATCTGTAAAGAAATCGAGCGGGATATCGATATCGGTAAATACTTCGAGGTCAGGTTTCCAGCGCTGGATAGTTCCTGTTCCTTTTTGCTGAGCAGGTTCCTTTTTTAATCCGCCGATATTGTACCCTTTTTCAAAGTGGAGGTCGTATCTGAATCCGTCCTTGAAAACGGTTACGTCCATATATTCTGAAGAGTACTGCGTCGCGCAGCTGCCAAGTCCGTTAAGGCCGAGGCTGTACTCGTAATTTTCTCCTTCGTTGTTATTATATTTTCCTCCTGCGTACAGTTCACAGTAAACGAGTTCCCAGTTATATCTGCCTTCTTTTTCGTTGTAATCGAGAGGACAGCCGCGTCCGTAATCGCGGACCTGTATAGAGTGATCTTTATAGCGGGTCACTTCTATAACTTTTCCGTATCCTTCTCTTGCTTCATCGATCGAGTTGGCAAGTATCTCGACGAAAGTATGCTGGCAGCCTTCAAGGCTGTCCGATCCCAGAATGGATGCCGGTCTTAATCTCACGCGATCCGGTCCTTTTAGCTGTGTGATACTTTCGTTTCCGTATGTCTGCTTTGCCATAAAATCTCCTTTATCAATCAAAGGTAAAGCGGTAAAATGCCTGTCTACGGGCATCTTACCGCTGCAATTAAAACTTATGTGAATACAGCCCGGCAATTAACCCTTTGCCTTACTCCTGCACGTTTTTCAGCCGTGAGTATCAGTTGAGCATCTCCTGTCCTCCGGTTACCGGGATAGCCTGACCGGTCTCATATTTCTGCTCTACGATGTAGAATATCGCCCTCGCGACGTCGATGATCTCGCATCCGCGGTGCATAGGAACTTTCTCTTCATAGTACTTTCTAACGTCCGCAACGCTCTTTGCTCCGGGTACTTTTCCAGCCTTGAAATACTGGACGAAGAGTCCTTTCACAGGATCAGACCACAAAGGACCGTTGAGTAGATTTCCGGGGCAGATGGAATTTACCTTGATATTGAACGGGACTAGTTCGAGAGCGAAGCTCTGCGTAAGACCGATGCCGCCGAATTTACTTCCGGCATATGCGAAGTTTTTATTTGATCCGGACAGGCCCGATTTGGAGTTGATCTGAATGATATCCATATAATAGTCGGGATCGAATCTGTGCTGGATCTTCATTATCCTGGATGCAAGTTTTGCGCAGAGATAATATGCGGTGTAATTGATCTTCGTAACGAGTTCGAAACGCTGCTGGGTCATTTCTTCAAGCGATCCTGCGATAGCGATGCCTGCGTTATTTACAAAAACGTCAAGTCCGCCGTAAGTGAGAACTGTCGTATACACCATATCTGTAACGAAAGCTTCGTCGCCTACGTCAGCCTTGCAGGCTATCGTACGGTTCTTTCCGAATTTAGCGTTCATATTATCACTGTTCTGCTTTGCAAGATCATAGTTCAGATCGGCGATAACGACGTTTGCACCCTCTTCAAGCATATATTCGGCGATCCCCTGTCCGAATCCCTGAGCGCTTCCGGTGACGATTGCGATCTTCTCGGCAAGTCTCTTCGCTGCTCCTCCGCCAAGTGATACTTTAGAACGGTAAGATTCGACTTCCCAGTTGCAGATGAAATCGATCATGTACTGAGTCATAAAGAGCGGTCCGCCGAAGTTCTGGCTGTACACGCCGATCTTGCAGGTGTCGTTGAAAACGTCGGCGCAGATATCGGCGTTCTTCTTGCTTGTACCGCATGCAAAGATACCGAGGTTCTGGACGGCAATGATCCTGGGCGCGAAACCGTTCTTTTCTTTATAACCCGCGATACCGTTCTGTATGAGCAGATACTGGTCGTCAATATTATCAGCGGCTTTTACGAAAAGCGGATAAGGTTTGCAGTAAACGATATGATCGGGAGAGAAAGCGGAGGATACGGGATAGAAGCTTTCCTCATCCTTAACGAACTGCATGATCTGCCTGTTTGTTCTAAAAGTAACTATATTCTTCTGTTCGCCTTCGGAGAGCAGCATCCTGATGGCAGGAGCGATGAAAGCTGCTTTTTCTTTATCATATTCGACTTCGCTGAAATCAGGAGTCTTTCTGAGTTTGGAGCGAAGAACGGTAAAGATCTGTTTCGTCTTATTTTCAATATCTTTTTTAGTATCGGCAGCGATAAAAATACCGTGATTCTGGAGGATGATAAAGTCAGCATCCTTGCCTTTTTCTGCCTTATAGCGTTCCATCTTTTTCTTCAGTTCACATGCGAGCACGTAACCGGGTTCGCAGAGATCGACCCATACAAAATCATCACCGAACAGACGCTTAGCGGCACGCTTTCCGTTAACGCCGCAGGTAAGGCCGTTCATCTCAGCGGGATGGGTGTGAACAACGTAAGTATAATTAATGAGATTATGAAGAAGAGTTTCTACGCTCGGACGTTTTCCTGCTTCGGTCTTCTCTTTAGCGTCCATCATATCCTCAAGCACCAGCGCTTCGCGGCGGGCCTGATCTTTTGGATAACGCTTATCGAACATCGCACTGAGTTTAGCTCTGTTCATTTTAACAAAACCGTCTTCAGTGATCGTGGCAAGAGTAGTTCCGGATCCTTTTACGTAAAGGAAATCTTTGGTCTTGAAAGAAGTATTTCCTCCGCCCGCGAGTACGAACGCGGGATCAGAACCATATTCGTGTGAGAGTGAAACTATCGTTGAAAGTGACATGGATACATCATTCCTCCAATATTAAATTCTTTGGAAATAATAGTACTTTCGAGCTTGTTTGTCAAGCGAAAACAGCTCGCGATCTGACTATTTCAAG